>UMIN01053367.1_pt1 | contig 39576 bp, 40 predicted proteins | sample 1965811 | NCBI WGS metagenome assembly UMIN01 (sample SAMEA4836123, study PRJEB28245) | human gut metagenome | biome: gut microbiome; material: fecal sample | place: Denmark | collected 2008
TCCGATGGAAGCTATATCAATGACATATATGGACGATGGTTTTTTTCGACCGACAATCAATGAAGCCAAGTGCATTGATTGCGGAAAATGTCTGCAAACCTGTCCGGCAGAACACCAAGAAAAGACTGCGTTACTTGGAAGTTTTACTCGATTGTGTTTGGCACATTCCACAAATGTTAATGTCAGATACAATGCTACATCTGGAGGGGTTGTTAATTCACTGCTAAGATATTTATTAGATAAAAATGTAGCTGAGGCTGTATTGCTCACGCAATATTCACCAGAAAGTGTGATAGAAGCGGCACCTAAGATAGTAACAAAGAATACTTCATATACCTTGGTAGAAAAAACTAGAGATTTTGCATCAAGATATGTAAGCGTACCTGTTTTGAGCGAACTGAGAAACTATGTAACACAGTATAAACGGGTTGCTGTAGTTGGAACCCCCTGTCAAATTAAAGCCATAAATTTGTGGGGGGGGGGGACGCAATGTAGATATTTTTAAGATTGGAATAACATGTAGCGGAGGAATGAGCTACAAAGCAACAGAAGAATATAAACGTTGCCAGAACTTGAAAATATCTCAAATGTACTACCGTGGTGATGGATGGCCTGGAAAAAATTGCTTATTATCATCTGACAATAAAATTGAATTTGGGCATCAAGGATCTTTGTTTGAGAGAATGTTTAGTTCACAGATATTCAAAAATCCCGGATGTCGATTCTGCATGGATCATTTTGCTGAATCCGCTGATATAAGTTTCTGCGATTTTTGGAATAGCCAGGAGTTGGCGAATGAAAAAGCAGGAAATAGCTGTGTGATTATACGCAGCGAAAGGCTTATGAATATATTTTCCAAAATGCAAGAAAACGAATATGTTGAGGTAGTTCGTGAGTTGGATGAAAAAGAGTTAGTTGAATCTCAATACCAAGTCCTTCTGGCAAAAAAAGGCGATGTGAGAGAAAAAAGAAAATATCGCTTTTTTACAGAATTGATAGATACTGTTTTTAAATATAGATTGTACAAAATATTTAATATACGAATATATCGAAAATTCTGTTCGTATTATAATCAGATATGTAGAGGCTCGCATATTTGAAGAATTGCTTTGGATGTGAAATTCCTCGAATATTTTGGAGGAATGCAGTATGAAAAAAAGACTGAGAACAATAAAAAAAGCGATTGAAAAGAAATGTTCAATAGTTTCGGAGTATTACAATGACTTACTAGAATATAGTCGGTGGCAGTATAATAATCCCTCTCTAATTTCACAAAATGCTTTGGAAGCTAAAATACTTCGCCAAACACATGTCATTGAAAAAGGAATGTCACTAAGTGAACCAAGACCCAAATTTGGCGTTCAAAAAGCAATAGAGTTACTAGATTATATTGAGGCGTTTTGTTCGGCTGGTTATAAAATTGAGAATAGTGTTCCGGTGCAAAATGCTGTAGGTGTTTTGGAGGCGTATATTAAGTTTCATGCAGAAAGGGAATTTGAGCCAAAGAATGTAATTAGTGGATTTGAAAAGGTAAAAAAGTATATTCCGCATAATATGGGGGCATTTGGTATTAAGCATCAAAAATTTGAAGAGATTGACAAGAATATTCACAGCAAATTTCCTGAATTCTTCTTAAGCCGACATTCTGTGCGCCAATTTGCGAATAGACCGATCGATCTTAATGATATAAGAAAATCTGTTGAACTGGCAATGCATGCACCGTCTGCATGCAATAGACAGTCGTGCAAAGCATATTTTTATCAGGATGAAGAAAAAAATAAGGAAATTGGAAATTTAATTGCCGGAAATACGGGCTTTTCGAGCGATGTAAGAAATTATATAGTGATTACTAGTGATATGTCAGCTTTCTATGACTCTTTCGAACGAAATCAAACTTATGTTGATGGAGGAATTTTTGCGTTGGCATTAGTGGAGGCACTTCATTATCATGGAATTGCAAGCTGCATTCTTCAAAACGGAGAGTATGCCGATAAAAATCGAGTCTTTAAACGAGTTTGCGGCAATATACCAGATAATGAAAAGATTATTTTGTTTATCGCTATTGGGTATTACAAAGATGATGTGATATACGCAACATCACATAGAAAAACACTTGATAATGTTTTGATAGTAGAGTAATACTTATGAGGGAGAAGATTAAAAATGAAAAGTTTCTGGCGCAATAACTGGCCGCAGCTTTCCACTTATTTCAAATTATCCCAATGAAATCCGAAAACTGATATATACCACAGATTTGATTGAAAATTTTAACCGGAAACTGCGTAAAGTTACAAAATCATGGACGATTGTTTAAACGGATGATGCTCTATTTGGCAATGATAGATGCAATGAAAAAATGGACAGGGAAATCCTGAGATTGGAGTCAGACGCTGGCTCAGCTATGTATATACTTTGATGAACGGATCCAACCGGAAGGCATCACATAAGCATAAATCCAGCAATATGCAAGGGGATATAAATTCCCGTTATCAGACAGGTGCCCTTGACATATTGCTAGATTCATGCTAAAGATAAGCCAAGGGCTGAACAGTAGGATCTGCCATTCATCCCCCAAGCGTTTTAAATTCATATCTTTTAAACCTAAGATTTTTTTATCCATTTAAGAAGTTTACACAAAATATTTTACACTACCTTCAGAGTTACATACAAAGAGCTCTGCGTTCAGTACGTTCACGTCTGCTCCTCTTCGCCAGCTCTCTTCCCAACCTCTCAATGTGTTCCATCCTAATGAGACAGATACATCAAGAAGATAAATCAAGAAATCGTAACCACTATCATAAATAGCTTCAAGGGCATCACATCTCACAATCATTTTTGTCCGATAACAACATCACTTCTTTTTTGAAATCCAAGTACCAAGAAATCTATAAATGTAATTCCTAAATAGCCACAAGAAAACAATAAACCCAGTTATAATAATTCCATACCGGAACAATGTGTACGAATAGGAGAAAATCAAAATCAATATTACAAAAAAGGTAATCACTACCGACCCAAACATAAACCAATTATTGTAAATGTTAATTTTCAAAATCCTTTCTGTTATGAAAAAATGTATAAACAACAAACATACATAATTGAATAAAGTTGTATAGGCAGCAGCAACAAATCCAAATATAGGAATAAAAATGGCATTCAATATAATATTAAGTATTGCAGCAAAAATTGTGCGGCGGTGTGAAACTTTTTCTGTAAATATGTAACTGAGAGGTTCTTCTATGATAAAATCTAATTCATAGGAGGGCCTTTTATTATGGCAAAACAAAAGGAACCTATACATCGGGTACAAATGACAGAAGGAAAACGTAACATTATCCATCAACTCCTGGAAGAATACGATATTCAGACAGCCGAAGATATTCAGTAAGTTTTGAAAGATCTTCTCGGTGGAGCAATCAAAGAAATGATGGAAGCTGAAATGGATGAGCACCTTGGATATGAAAAGTCTGAGCGTTCCGATAATGATGATTACCGGAATGGTTACAAATGCAAACGTGTAAACAGCAGCTATGGTTCTATGGAAATCGAGGTCTCTCAGGATCGGAGATCCCCATTCCAGCCTCAAGTCGTAAAAAAGCGTCAGAAAGATATTTCAGATATCGACAGAAGATCATTTCCATGTATGCCAAGGGAATGACCACCAGACAGATTTCTGAAACGATCGGAGATATTTACGGTTTTGAACCTTCAGAGGAGTTTATTTCTGATGTGACGGATAAGATCCTTCCCCAGATTGAAGACTGGCCAGAACCGCCCATTAGATGAAGTCTATCCGATTCTTTTTATCGATGCGATCCACTATTCCGTTCGGGACAATGGGGTAATCCGGAAACTGGCAGCCTATGTGATTTTGGGAATTAATACAGAAGGCAAGAAAGAAGTTCTTACTATTCAGGTGGGCGATAACGAAAGTTCGAAATATTGGCTGTCTGTTCTGAACGAGCTAAAAAATCGGGGTATAAAAGATATCCTGATTTTTTGTGCGGATGGGCTGACCGGAATGAAAGAAGCCATTGCGGCTGCTTTTCCCAAAACGGAATACCAACGCTGCATTGTACATCAGGTAAGGAATACACTGAAATATGTTCCAGATAAAGATAGGAAAGCCTTTGCAACGGATCTGAAGAGGATCTATCAGGCACCCGATGAGAAAAAAGCCCTGGCAGCTCTTGACAGGGTAACGGAAAAATGGACTCCAAAATCTCCAAATTCCATGAAACGCTGGAAAGATAACTGGGATGCGATTTCGCCGATTTTCAAATTTTCATCCGACATCCGGAAAGTCATATATACGGCCAACGCCATAGAATCGTTAATTCCACCTATCGGAGATTAAACCAGCAGAGAAGCGTATTTCCGAGCGATACAGCGCTGTTGAAAGCCCTGTATCTGGCAACCTTTGAAGCCACAAAAAGATGGACTAGCACCATTCGGAATTGGGGCCAGGTCTATGGCGAACTTAGCATTATGTATGAGGGACGGCTTCCAGAATAAAAGAACAGTTTGGTTAAAACAGGCGGAAAAGCCGCCTGTTATTGACATACCATCTTTTAGATGGTATATATAGAATAAAGGTGGAGTGCCTAATTTCAAAGCATTCCACCCACTCTTATCATAGAAGAATCCTATTTACAGACTTTTCTTCATACCCTCCCAAATACCGGCTTTCTTTATTAAATGAACCAAAAAATTGGAGAAATCACATTTTGGTTGAAATCGTTATATAACCCTGTTGTTATTTCTTTTGTACAAGTTTCGATATATTAATTATTTGTTTCCGCTTAAAGTAAAGAATTCCTAACCCACAAATAATGAAAAGATATCTAATTATTATTTTATCATACAGTCCTATCAAAATTAATCCGACAAACAGTATTGATACAGCTAGAAGGCTTATCCTTTTTGTGTTAAATACCTTAGAGACAGCCAACATTTTCTTAACGCTTACCGTCATGTAAATATAATGGCTAACAGTAAATACTATGTAGCAAAAAAGTGTTGTGTATGCAGCAGCAATATAGCCAAATTTCTTAATGCATAGATAATTCAGACTAATATTCAAGACTGCTCCTAACATAGAAATATACATTGTGAATTTATTCTGATTAAAGAAAAACTCTACATTCGCAAATGTTGTATATGCAAATGAGAAAAACGTTCCTATAGCTACAGGCGGTATCACATATATAGCTTCATAATATTTTTCATCTGCTAAAATTTTCATTATTTCTGGTGCAAATGCAGAAAATATTAAAGCACATCCCCCGATCAGCAAAAAGACTGCAAATAAAACATTGTCAATCTCTTTGAAATTTTTCTTTTCAAGCTGTTCATACTGCCAGGGCACCAGTGCATTGTTAATACTCTGGGTCACAATTTTCATCATTATTCCTGCATTATAAGCGACGCTGAAGATTCCCGCCTGAGCTATACCTACCAGCTTTTGGATCATTACCCTGTCAAATTGTTCCAAGATATATTGAGAAATGTAGTGCAGAAGCAATGGAAGATTGAAACTTAATGCGAAAACAACGTATTCTTTTTTTAACCAAATTTTGCCGTGCCTGCGATTATATATAAACAAGACAGTACCAAAACAAATATTCACCAGAATACAGGTGAGAATCCTTGCATATCCCTTTTCTTCTGACAATAAAACAGCCACGATACCGATGCTGGCATTTAAAACGGCCATAATCAAAGTACGTATTACAACCGGTTTATATATATACTCATATCTTTTTCGAATTGTCCAAAAGTCTATTGCGGGAGTCACAAAAAGTTCAAGAAATAGAGCTACCATAACAAAGGTAGGCAATTCTGTTATTGCATTAATCTGATTATGAAAGAGCAAATAAATGAGAAATACAATACCTGTTATAATAAAGGTCAAAGACTGCATTGTCGATGTATAGCCATCTCGATCGTCTTTATATTTGCTCATTCCTTTATTAAAAACGGCATAATTGAGCCGTAAGGTAGTAATGATCGTAAAAATCTGCAACCAGGAATTATAAACACTAAACTGACCATATTGTTCAGTATTCATAATTCTAGTGAAGACAGGCGTTGTAATCAGAGAGATACATTTTTGCAGTGTACTGCAAAAAACAAACCATATAGTAGCTTTAGCAGCTATCGGCAAAGTGTTGTATTTTTTTAATAGTCCTTTTACAATATTCATCAAATAAGTGGTTCAGCTCCTCTCAGCCTTGAATAGTGTCTTTTTTGGGAAAAAACATATCTTCAAACATTTTTTGCATTTTATACATTTATGCTCATCAATAACTGGATACAAAAAACCTTCCGTGTCATATTCCATATTAATTGCTTGAGATGGACATACGGCGCAGCAAAGAGCGCATCCGCAGCATTCCTCTTTACTGCTATACAATATAGGAGATTTTGATGTTTTTTCCATAATTTACCCTCGCCGGACTACCTGTTTAATAAATTTTTTGAACCGATTAGTTCGTGTTTCTGTTGTATAATGCGAGATGATATAAGAAAATGATCTTTTTTTATAATTTTTCCAAAAAGCTTCTCTATTTTTCTGAGGTTCGACCTGCGTATGCAGTGAACGTTGCTTACATCTGGTAATATCAATTCTTATACTTTCTGTTTTTGAAGCAGAGGCATTGAATATTTCCTGTCCTTTATCTGAATTCACTAAAACCAGAGAAATACCGTCATAATCATTAAACGGAAGTTTCATTTGTTCATCTGTCCATAGATCGCCCAGTGTAAGATCTCCTTGTCTTTGCATATTCTTGTATGGGCAGCTATAACAGGATGGTCTTAGAATATATCTGTTGGAAATTAAATCTCTCATTATTCCACTATGGTACTCTTTCTTATTCCCATAAAAGGATTCTATATGCGATTTCCAGCCAAATTTTTTATTACGAAATGAAACGCTGACAATTGGTTCTTTCATTTTTTTTGAGACATAGGCACAGTAATCTTCCCATACTTTTGTGCTGGCAACTCCCTGACAGACGATGTCGATCAAGATTAGATTCTCATATACTTTATTACCTATATATTTTTTAATAGCATGACATTGACAAGGGGTTCCTGAAAAAAGGACTATTTTTTGGGCATCCAAGTCTTTTTTTACTTGTAGGTAGACATTTTCGATATTGCTTTGTATATATTTTGAATTTCTCATTCGATCTCTGCCTTCTTTAGAGACAGCGCGGATGTGTAAGACCTTTAAACCTTCAAACACACAGCCGTAAATTACACCGCCTTTTTCTAATACATCATCTGAGAATGCTGTAAATGCTCCTCCTGACCGGGACTGTGCAACTATGTCTATATTTTTGTTCTTTACAGCGTAACAAATTGGATAATTTGTATTAGTCATTTTGTATCTCGCTCCAACTTCTTCGTACTGTCCTCTGAATTACTTTTCGTATCAATGTCCCATAAATTTCCGAGCATAAGATCAGCAGATGGAGGTATAATTTTCTCAAAACCGCTTCCATTTGTGAATGTCATTTCACCAAAATAAATTTTTCCATCAATATTATATAGATCTACTCGAACATGAGAAAATCCCCGAGAAAGTTTCTCAGCAAGTCCAATCATTTGGTCAAAATTTTTTGGTTTTTCAATTTCATATTCCGTATTTCCATAAGTAAATTGATTCCAATCCTGTAAATTCCAATTCAAATCATATACATTTCTTTTATGTTTCGTATACCTTCCGATATCTACCCAACAAAAATATGGTTTGCCGGAAAAACATAGAAATTTATAATCTTGCAAATCTGTTTCGCCAGAATCAAGAAACTTTTCTGCTATAATTTTAGCAGGAATTTTTCCATAATGAAGTTCACAGTATATACTTCCATAATCTCTTTTTAAAGAATTTGTTATTTTTCGTCTCATTTCAATTTTTTGAGCTAAAGACAATTTCGATTTGCTGCGAACGATCACAACATCGTTTGATCCATGATTTGTTTTCATTACAAACTGTTCTGGAAGTACCTTAAAATTTATATCCTCGTATTTGTCCCAAACTCCAATTAAGGGTATTAAGTATTCTTCACCTATAGTTTCCGAGACCCAAGCTCTTACTGCATACTTATCGGATAAAATAACTTTTCTGGGATCCTTGTCATACAGCTTTGCCCACTGCATCTTTTCTGTATAGGTTAATAAGTGATTCCAATCCAATACTTTTCCCTGAGCTTTAAAGTACAGCTCAGAGTCTAATTGGCGTATTTGCCAATCGGCAAGGGAATAAAATTTGTTCTCAGCAGATTTTATTTTTTGAGCATCCTTTATGTCGGTTAATATTTTATAGAGTTGATATAATAAAGGACACTCAGACTTTATTTTTGATTTAATACTCATTTTAATCCGTCCTTTTGCTTGCCATTACAACCTTTTTCAAATATTTAAAAGCATCCTGCTGTTTTTTTTCAATAACAACGTCAATTTCATTATATGGAAGTTCATTTTTCAGCTTTTCTATTTGGTTTGGCGAAAAGATAATTTGGTCGGACAAACATAGTCCATCGAGAAGGTCAAGTATTCTTCCACCAGTCCCTTGTGGTAAGAACGAAAGAAAGGGTCTGTGAAATATTATGGAAAATATAGTTCCATGAAAGGAGGAGGTGACAACTGCTTCAGAATCCCTAATTAAGCTCAGGAATTCCTTTGGTCCTGCATCTGCAATTTGGACATCACCTATACGCTTCGTTCCTAAATCCCCATGCAGATTTACTATTAAATGATCCGGATATAAAGTCTTTAATTCTTTTATATACTGTTCAGGAGACGACGGCATAATCAAAAAGTACAGTAGAATAAATGGCCTTTTGATTTCTATATTGGCAGAAAGTTTATTATATTGTTCAGACTTCAGAAGCAAAGTTGGGTCAATGTGAACTGAAGAACAGATATTCATCCCCAGCAGCAATTCTCTTGAAGAGCTTTCACGTACAGAGCGAAATGTAATATTCTTCACTCTCTTTTGAAATTCTGAGAGATATTTTTCTGGTATTTGGGATATGCCCAAAGAAGCGGCGTATGAGGCACGCACTGTATTCTCAGGAGCAAACATCAAATAATATGCTTCGTCAAAATTGATGAGAGGATTCCATACTTGATCGCTTCCTGTAAAATATATCTGTGCTTCAGGAGGATCCTGTAATAACTCTTCAAAATTGTGATATTCTTTTGTAAAATTGAAATACTCATCTCTAAATGACAAAAATTTTTTAATACTCCGTTTCTGAAACCGGTATGTCCCTAAACCTGCCAAGAATCGGCGCATAGATTTAAAACCGGTTATTTTAGGATAAGGCTCATATGTCGATACTGTACTTGGCAAAGCATAATTTAAAATTTGAACATTACAATTTAAAGATTCTATCGCGCATTTTAGGGCATAAGCCTGTAATAGAGCTCCATAATTTTTCCCTATTTTGGTTACTATAAGAACTTTTTTCATACTCTATACTCCTTGTATAATAGGTACTCTCAGCATGGCCTCTTTCTTATAATCCTGTTTCGAAATTGAAGATTATAAGTATAACCTGCAATACAGCAGACAAAATATGGAATGTAACACTGCTCATCGTACAATGAATTGCCTGACAATCCATACATAAGGAAAAACAACTGATATACAAATGCTTTTTTGAGATACAATACTTCATGAGCATTGGAAGAATATGATCCAGTAATCTTTTTAATCGTAGTATAAGTAACAAATATGGACATTGCAAAAAAGCAAATAAAAATTGTGAGGCCGATTATTCCTGTGTCTGCCAGAAGCTCTAAAAATATATTGTGAGCATCGTTTGTTCCAATAATACCGCCGGAATAATGCTCTATATTATGTCTGAAAAATCTCCAGCCATTTCCAAATAAAGGTTTTTCCAAGAACATAGAAATCGCATTGACATAAAAATAATCCACACGTCCGCTTGAAAATGAATTGATGTCGGAGCTCTCAACTATAAAGCGATTAATTGTACTTTGCACTTGAGGAATTTTATAATAAGCCACCATAATCAATGCAAAGATAAAAATTAGTCCTGCAAATACTCTGAACAATTTTTTCCTGTTCAACAATTTATTCGTTGTCAGATAAACGATAAGTAATGCTAACACAACGGCCAAAAGAGGTCCCCGTTTACCTGTGAGTAACAGTCCTAAAAACATCGAAAAAAATCCAATTTTTTGGATCCAGGTCGATTTCTGAAGCAAAAGCATGTCTGAAAATGCAACGACTCCCAATGCCATGTACATGCCCATCGTGCTATAATGGTAACACAATCCGGTCATATATCCATTTTCAATGGCTTGATATAGCAGCCTGATTACATTTTCATCTACCTGAAATAACGGTATGATATTGTTTATAAGCATTGACTTATTGAACAGGAAAAAAATTCCTGTGATAAGGTGAAAAGTACAGAATATTTTCACTACTCCCCAGAAAAATTTTACCCAAGTTATGGTTTGACTTAATATAAAAAATAAAATAAAGAGACTAATATAGCAAATGGGCTGTCTGGCTGTGATGCTTTCTTTTAAATCATAATTATGCATTAAAACGATAATTATAATTAACATCCAGACAAGCCCTGGTTTTTTTAACAGCTTAGGGATAGATATTTTCAGGCATATTTTCCCGCAAGATGCATAAAAATAAGAAAAAACTAGACTTGCAGCCATCCATAGATAAATACTTGCTCCTGGAAACAGGTACCCTGCAAAAGAAATCATAAATGTAGGCATGAGCAAACAAAAAAAGCCACTGTATATCATTAAATTCCATTTGTTAATTTTCATTCCGTACACAGCATAAGCCTCCATTCTGATCTCATATTTTTTACGAAGTTAACTCTTTTTACCGACCGACAATCCATTTTATAAAAACTTTTAAGTGAAACTGAGTTTTTAAACTCATTTTAAAGAAATATCGAGACTTTTTCCTGTTGCTGTTTCTATAACTGTTTCCTATTTTTTTATAAATAGCTGCGAGAGCTCTGGGATTTTTGTTATATAAATCCATGTGTTTCTCTATTAAGTGTTCGTAGGCAACCCCTTCTTTTACATTTGCTGAGATACTGTTACCCTGAATAGTAGAATCAACTAATCCTTCTGCTAAATAGGCTATCTTAATACCTGAACTTGCTGCCTGCAATGCAAAATCCCAATCCTGATACCGTTTAAAAGTGACATCAAATTTTATTTTATTTATTACTTCTCTTTTTATTAAGATTGTCTGCGTACTCACTGCATTATTTTCCAGCAATTGAGCTAAAATATTTCTATCTGAGCGGAAAGTCTCATCTGGATAATATTTGGAGGTTTTATGAATGGGATCTTTTCTATTCATCCCACAAAACACCATATCAGCATTTTCTTTTTTTAAATAGCTTAATTCTTTCGCGAGTTTAGTTTTTTTCCAGATGTCATCACTGTCCTGAAAGGCAATATATGCCCCAGAAGATAATTCAGCCCCCAAATTTCGAGCGTAACATGCGCCCCTGTTTTCCTCATATCTGAAAAATTTTACTCTGTCATCGAAAGAATCATTAAATAATGTATAGGTATAATCTGTGGAACCGTCATCTATCACGATAACCTCTAGATTACTATATGTCTGCTCCAATACACTTCGAATACAAGATAGTATTGTGTTTTTTCGATTATAACTTGGAATGACGACTGATATTAATTCATTCATTTAATTATTTCCTTCTTATAGTTTAATCTTTAGTCTCTGAAAAAAAGATCACGCGTGTATACTTTGTCAATGATATCTTCCAAGCATTCATCATAGCGGTTTGCTATAATTGCGTCACATTTTTTCTTAAACTCCTTCAAATCATTGACAACCAAAGAACCAAAAAATGTACTTCCATTTTCCAGAGTCGGTTCAAAAACTATCACCGTGGCGCCTTTTGCTTTTATACGTTTCATCACACCTTGGACGCTGCTGTCACGAAAGTTATCGCTATTACTTTTCATCGTTAATCTATAAACACCAATAACAACATGTTTTTCCAGCATCTCGTTATAGCTTTTGTCATCACTGTAATCATAGTAACCCGCTAAATTCAAAACACGATCGGCGATGAAATCTTTTCGAGTACGATTGCTTTCTACAATTGCCGCAATAAGATTTTCTGGTATGTCTGCATAATTTGCCAAAAGCTGTTTTGTATCCTTAGGCAGACAATACCCGCCATATCCAAAACTCGGATTATTATAACAGTTTCCAATTCTGGGATCTAAACATACGCCGTCTATGATTTGTTTCGTATTCAGTTTTTTTATTTCCGCATAAGTATCCAATTCATTGAAGTAGCTTACTCTCAATGCAAGATATGTGTTGGCGAACAGCTTTACTGCTTCCGCCTCAGTAAATCCCATAAACAAAGTTGGAATTTCTTTTTTTATTGCACCTTCTTTTAAAAGAGCAGAAAAGCTTTGTGAGGCCTGCATCAGCTGCGGATCTCTCAAATCTGTACCGATAATAATTCTTGATGGATATAAATTATCAAAAAGTGCTTTGGATTCTCGCAAAAATTCAGGACTGAAAAGAATATTTTTTTTGTTAAGCTTTTTTCTTATATTTTCCGTAAATCCTACAGGAACGGTGCTTTTAATGATTACAGTAGCTTTTGGGTTATATTTCATCACAGTCTCTATCACTAATTCGACTGCTGATGTATCAAAATAATTTTTCTTGCTGTCATAATTCGTTGGAACCGCAACTATCACAAAATCAGCGTCTTCATACGCAGTCTTTGCATCCAACGTGGCTGTTAAATTAAGTTCTTTTTCCAGCAGATAATTCTCTATGTATTCATCTCGAAGAGGAGATTTTTTGTCATTGATTAATTTAACCTTTTCCGGAAGTATGTCCACCGCTGTCACCTGATGGTTTTGCGCCAACAAAACAGCAAGTGATAACCCTACATATCCAGTTCCAGAAACTGTAATCTTCATAATTTGAATCTCCTTATATTTCTAATTTGTCAGAACCTCTCTTAAAGCTTCAATATATTTATGTCCGAATCTCAAATCCGGTTCCATATAAGCGCCTTCTCCCCACTCATTCCACGCATTCAAAAAAATCAAACGGTGATTTTTATCTCTCTTTTCAACACATTTCACTGCATTCTCGGCTGCTAATTTGAATAATTCAGGAGTGCTGTCGTAATAAATCATAGCTTTTCGGCCAGAACGCGGAGAACGGTCTCTTCGTGGAATCAACTGCGGATAGATTCTCTCGCTATAGTCCTCAGGTGTTATAAAATGCTTTATGATATCTGAATATCTGTACTTATCCAGAACCATTCCGCCAAAATATTTTCTTAAAATGGAGTGAATGCCTTTATGTATCATCCCTGCGGATTTAAATTCTGCGTATTTTAATGTCACGGAATTTACACCGTCAAATCCTCTGGACAGTAGCTGTTCATAACGAGGCTTGGTCAATGAATCAATATGCTTTATGTTCGACTGGTTCAAGGAAGGTAGTGCATCACATCTGCCGACAAAAAATATTCCTTTTAGCCCGTTTTCCAAAGCTAAATGATTCCAAAGTTCTATAAAATGTTCAGAATCTGGAAGATCATCAGGTTGAAAGATAACGAACAGCGGTTTATCTTCAACGGTAATGTATCTTTTGTCTTTGAAAGCTGGAAGTACATCGTAAAAATGTGCAATATAATCTTCATCACCAGGATAAAGCTGTTGAAAAATCATGGTTTCGGAAGAAAAGCTCTTTCCTTTTTCCCAGGTTTTCGTGGTCCAGCTATGATTTGCCCATCCTAAGCAAAAAGGTAAGTCAGGCTCACCACTTTTTAATACTTCTTGGAACGGCATGTCTAACACTTTTTTTCCATTTCCAAACCAATAGTGCCAATAGCAAAAACCTTCTATACCTGCTTCTTTTGCAAGCTCAGCCTGCGCTTTCCGGATTTCCGGCAAGCGTAAATCATAAAAACCTAAGTCAGCAGGAATCTGAGGCTGATAATGCCCCTTAAATAACGGTTTCGCTTTTGCCACATTCGTCCACTCAGTGAATCCTTTCCCCCAAAACTTGTCATTTTCTGGAATGGGATGATATTGAGGCAAATAATATGCAATTACTCTAGCTCTCATTTTCTAATTCCTTCCGTGATGCATATTTAAAACTTTTAATCGTCAAATAATGATGAAATTTTAATCTTTTATATCAAATAACTTTCTATAATAAGTTCCTTCAAGTGCTTCTTCTTTTTGAGTGAATTTATATGTCAATTTATGAAAACAATTTTGTGCTTTAACGCTTTCCCATACTCTTTCATCATACTGCTCAAATAGCCGTAATAATAATATGTGAGGTGTCGCATTATCTCTTGGCACAATCTGTCTCCATTCTTCCGGGTAATAGTCTAAGACTATAGAAAAGAAGCTGTGTAACAGGAAGTAATCCATCATATTATTGTTTTCTTTCCAATATTCATAGCAGAGATGGCGTACAGCCATCAAAATTTTGTTATTCGTTTTTGCACTTATAAGCCAGCTAGAAATATAAATTGCATGTCCGTCCCGCCCCGGTTTTAAACACTGGTAAAAAAATAAATCAGAATCAAAGTAATAATCGGGTATTTCTTTTCCGCTGCAAAAAACAGTAGCATCCAGCCACATACCACCATAACGAATTAATAATTCAAGTCTAAGTAAGTCTGTCATATGTGTATGGGTGATAATATTGTTTTTCCATTTTGACAAAATATACTCAGGAAATTGAACATAATCTGCAAGATTATCTTCTGTTAAAACGATTATTTCTTTATCAGGTATGTTTTCTTTTATAGATTGATAGCATTTTTGAACTATATAAGGTGCATTTTCTATTCCCTGGAACCAGCAAATCCATATTTTCTCGCTGCTTTTCTGAGATAGAGTCCTATCAAACTGCCGATCAAAATCCAACAAATTTTTTTTGTATTTTTTTTCAAGCTTTTTTTTAGACTTCAGCTGTGCAGACAGTCTTAAAATTTCGAGAGCTGTCCGGCTCTTTCCTAAAAGTAAAAATTCTGCCGCTGCTGTAAAAAATACCCCGCTTTGCCAATACTGCTTCAGCAGTTTACTTCCACCTTGTTTTTTTAGTATATTTTTTAATTTCATAACAAATAAGCGTGCCTTCCCATTGCTTATTAGACGTTTACCTTTTTTCCGTGAATCTCTATGAGTTTAAAATGAGTCTTTCTTTTTTCCTCTGGCGGCCACTTCATATAGTCACCGTATGTGTAAGTCAGATACTCATCGTACATATCTACTCCTCGAAGTTCTATGTCTTCAAATGAATACATTTTTCCTGTGCCGTAATATTCTGCTGGAACGATTTCCCTGGTTCTGTAGGCTCCCATAATATTGCCTATGAAGTTTGACGTTTGAATGTCCTGTTTTCTCAATAATTTATCAATTTTACATTTTTGCTTGTATGGAGTAGTTAGTTTTTCTATTGGTAAGCGTTCCATAATCCAAAGGAAAATTTTTTCCACTGTACTTCTGTTACGTTTGCGATCAATGGAATCTTTATAACATAATGACATCAAGGCCCTATGAAAGAGTACCCGCAAAAAATAAAATTTTCTTAAAAATCTATTGTTTGGAGTGCCATCAATTGGAAAAATGTCAATGGAAACATGAGTGTATCTACTGCTGTTACCGATTCTTTCTTCTATGACTTTCGTATGAGTGTCTAAAATACGGGTAATATAGTATTGGTAATGCGGCGTATTCCTGTAATTAACTACTTTCAAATGTTCGGGAAGCTCTTTCGGAGCAATCATAAGCAGTTTCTCATAGTCTTTTCTGGGCATACCCAGATCAATATCATCATCCCAAGGGATAAATCCTTTGTGCCGTATTGCTCCCAGCATGGTTCCGCCTATCATATAATATGTAAGATTGTGTCGATCGCATAACGATGCCACAGCTTTTACAATTTCCAGATCTACTTGCTGAAGCAGTTTTATATTAGATATGTCACTTTTATTCATCGCTTTTCATTTCCTATATATCAATATTTTTAAGAAAGATGTTTTCATATTGAGATACGATATGCTGCCAGCTGTATGCCTCTGTTATTCTGGCTTTTGCTTTTTTTCCATATTCGTTAATCTCTTGCGGACACATTTGATCTGCTTTATCAATTAACGCTGCCAAATTCCCGTTTTCTTTTGTCCAGTAAAGAGCGCTATTTTGTGCGACTTCTCTGTTAAAGTTTACATCCAATAGTAAATTCAAATTTGTACTGCCGAGGGCTTCTAGCAAAGATGGATTTGTTCCTCCTACTTCATGTCCATGAAAATACCCGTAAGCTTGTTCTCTGATTTTCTTTAATAATTCCTGATCGTATACCGTTCCCACAAACTTGATACGTTTATCCTTATGAAATCCGGTTTTGAGTTTTAACTCCTCTAAAAATTTCTCTGTTACATTTGTGACTAAAACAAAATCATGTGAAGTTTTTGATTTCATGAATTCTTTAATCATAGTCTCATAGTTGTTCTCGGGTACGAATCTTCCGACAACCAGATAGTAATGGTTCGCTCTCAGATTCTTTTCAGACAGCCATTTTGTGAAAGTTTCACTATTATCAGATAATATAGACGGCGTTGTATCTGAGCCATATGCTATAAATGTCGTTCGGGGATTATACTTGGGAAAGGTTTCTCTGATATATTTTTCGATATTTTTGCTGTCGCATATGAGAAGATCTGCATGTTTTACCATCAGCTTCTCAGAAATTTTCCAATATTTTCGAACCGATGCGCTCCATTTTGCTCTTTTCCACTCATGTCCGTCAGGATTAACATACAAAGTACCGCCAAGTTCTGCTATTTGTTTTTTCAGCGTTCCAATAAATGGTCCAATCCGGCAGGCCAGCACATAAAAAATAGGCTTTTGAATCGATGGCCTCACTTTACAGTAGTTAATACAGTATCGAAGAGCAGCAATATCATAATAAATTGCTTTTGCTGCTCCTATATCTGGAACGTTCACATTGAAGCATTTTGCGCCATTGTATTCATAACGCATAGTATCGTTTCCTATACGAGAAACATGGTAACGGATTCTAAAATTCGTCTGATACTCTGTCAGTTTTTCAACGAATGTCTCAAAACCGCCATAAGAGGCCGGAATACCTTTTGATCCGATAATAAAAACCTGTTGTTTGTTTGTACGATATGCTAGGTTAGTCTTATGCTGTTCCAATTTTTTTACTATTTTATTATTAACTTCTATTGTTGTACTCATTAATAATTCCTCTGGAAGTGTAGAATCTATCTGCCAACTCCAAATAATTGTTATTATTAAAATTTCTTCAATAGTTTTATAATCCTTTTTTCAAATGTAGAAAGTCAAAAATGTCTAATCCCCAAATAATAATTTCAATTTATTTTTATCGAATTTAACTGATAAATATAAGGAAGTGAAGAATAATAACATTTTTGTATAATCTTCTCTCCTTGACAGAAGGTCGGTATACCGATACAATATAAAAAGGAAAGGATGAGAGTTATGGATTTACAAGCTTATCTTGATAAAAAAAGCATCACTAGATATCGTCTTTCTAAAATCAGTGGTATTCCTAAAACCACGGTTACGGACATATGTTCAGGAAAAAGTTCTTTACAAAATTGTTCAGCCCGAACAGTTTTTCAGCTTGCAAAGGCACTTGGTTGTACAATGGAGGAAATTATGACATTGGACACTCAAAAAAATTATGATTGTGATACAGGATTACCTACAAATAAAGAATACCTTGAAAGAGGATTACCTCCCTACCTGCAAAGATCATTAAAAAATATGATTGCGTCTTGGGTAATTGAAGACAGTGGGAAAGTAGATTATCATTGGGATATTGCATGGAGCGAGTTAAATGCTGATATAAATTCGGCAGAGGTAGAACAAGAAATTTCGTCTGAACAAGCGTGGTATTTACGAGAAAAATATTTGAGAATGAAAAGAGGTGACTAACGAATGATTGACTTCTCCAACCTACCGGTTCGAAACAAAACTTATGCCGGAGCAAATGGAAGTAAGATTTCCGTCATTTATAATGGAGAGCAGTATATGCTCAAATTTCCCTCGCTGCCTTCTAGAAACAGGGAAATGAGTTATACAAATGGTTGTATTTCTGAGTATATTGGCTGCCATATTTTTGAAAGCGTAGGAATTCCCGTTCAGAAGACTCTGCTCGGAACCTATACTAAAAATGGTAAAAAAAAGATAGTTGTGGCTTGTAAAGATTTTACAGCAACAGGCTTGATTCTTCAGGATTTTGCGTCTTTGAAAAACACGATGATAGATTCCATGCATAATGGATACGGCACGGAATTAAGTGATATTCTCACAACACTAGAAATGCAGACGGCTATCGATCCGCCAATACTTATTAAATGGTTTTGGGATATATTTATTGTAGATGCTCTGATTGGAAATTGGGACAGACACAATGGAAATTGGGGATTTCTTTATAATAACGCTACAGATGAAATCAAACTTGCACCAGTATACGATTGCGGTAGCTGTCTGTTTCCACAGGCCAGTGAAGAAATTATGAAAAATACCTTAGAAGATCCAGAAGAGAGAAATCTGCGAGTATTTGAAATTCCTTTATCGGGAATTAAAATTAATGGAAAAAAAATTCGATATTTTGACTTCATATCTTCTCTTCAAAACACTGATTGTAACCAAGCTTTAAAACGTATTTTAGCGAGAATTGATTTGATTAAAATAAATAAAATCATAGATGAAACACCATTTATATCTGATCTACAGAAAACTTTTTACAAAACTATATTGAAAGAACGGAAAGAACATATATTAAATTTCTCATATGAAAAGCTTTGTAAGAGCAAAAGTAGTTTATCAAATGAAAATTAGTAATTTTTTTAACATCATTTATACATTTCCTTATATTTTCTGGTATAATAGTTTTAGGGAGAATCGTATCCAGAAGTAGAGAAAAAAAGATACCTTATACAAAAGATAAAATGCTCTAGATATGATTCTCTCATATTGATACTCAGATCACCTTGTTTTTCTTTTAGATTGAACTAGGCGATTTTATCAAACCTTAAACTGTTATCAGGGAATAGAGAAATGTTGAGATATTGAAACGTTTAAGAGTACAGGCCAGTTACATTTGGAATCGAATATAAAAGTATGCTGATCTATAATGAAGAAATGAATTACAAGATGATATTCAGTCAGATTGACTTAAACATTATTTATCTAATTATGTAAAGAAATGTCTATAAGTTTTAAATTTAACTAGAAAGAATCATATCCAGAGTATTTTATCTTTTGTAAAAATAGTGTTTTTTCTTATTACTCTGAATACGATTCTTCTATAAGAAATTATATCCTAGAAAAGAATAAAATGTGATAGGAAAAATTCACAAAATTTCTCTCCTGATTTTTAACATTATAGTACATTTTTGTACAACCTTCAATTTATTATTACTTTAAAAAGTTTTATACAGTCACAAAAATGAACCCTGCTTTGAACCTATTCATTCACAGCAGGGTTCTGTCTGTTTTTTATTTACTTCAGTTGTTACTACTTACTTCCCATTAGTTCTATTATCGCTCTGGCTCCGACTTTCATTCCTTCTATGAAAGCTTCGCGTTCATACTCGGAGCACGCCGCATTGACATAATCGATAAGCTGTTCCTCCGTTTCTTCTGTACAAGAAATTTGGCCCAGAGCTAGTCCGTGCAACAAATCGAGTAAACCGTTATAGTTTTTTCTCACACTGGCATTTTCTACCGGATTGAAGTCCATATAACAGAAATAAATTTGTTCCAACAGTGATTCGATGCCAGGTTCGTAGTTTGCAGGGTGTTGTGAGAGATATTGTTTAATAAGATTGACAATCTTTTCTGAGTTGCCTACTCTCGGACCTATTGGAGCATTCGACGTTCCATTACCTGCATCTTCTTTTAACTTTGTGTTATAATTTTCGTAGTTGCCATGTTGTTTTTCCATTTTATGTCACCTTTCTTTCTGCCAGCGACTTTATTTACAATATGACTATTTGGTGTCAAAACTATATGATTAGAAAGAGATTTGGAAAATGATGATATGAATTCTCAGGAAAACTTACGATTTCTTAAATCAACATTTCAAAAAATTTCTAAATACATTTTTGAGTAAATATCATATTACACAAAAGTTACTGAAAATATTTAGTTATTCTTTTATGGGTTGCAGATCAGTTACTTTTTTCGTTTCAAGTAGTACTCGGCAGCTTTTTCTATTGCAGGCAATACCTTATTTCAATATCGTACGAATACCAGCCTGACGCAGATTCTTCACGTATTGATTAACGTTGCTATAATTAAGAACTTTTAAGCGCACAGCTTCAATATTTTCATCGGCGTATTTAACTTCTATAATAATTCCAACATCCTCATCATCATTGAAATCATAATGTTTTTAAACCATTTCCCGATTCTTTATTAGAAGTCATAGCCCATCCAGACTTAAAACCCAAAATGCCAAGCAAAATTCTATGATAAAAATTTTCTTTCGTAGGTTCTTTTCCAAAAGTATCTCGGACGCTGACTATCTTCTCAATAAAGCAGCAAATTGTTGTTTCACTTCCTGAGGATTTCCAACTACCAAAGAAGTGTAAAAAGTCTCCAACGCCGCATCATATATTGAAACTTGATTTTTAAATATTAATAATATCTGTTCTGCATAAATATTTGGTATTTCTCGATTCGGAATCACCGAACTGAGTTCATTGCTCATTAATTTACCCGTTGTGTGAGATATCCCGTCATAAAGAGCGCATTCCTAATATTATCAATTGAAGAATATAATTCAAGATATGTTAACTCTTGATGAATCACTTTTTGAATATTTTCATCATTAATTAACTGTTCCATTTCTATTTTGGTAGATTTTTCTGAATTCCCGTTCCATCTATTAAATGTTTAACCACATCATTCTCACTGGTATCTAATCAATATTTTTGGTGGTAAATTTTTATTGCTTTTATGAGTTCTGCAATAACAGACCACATCCCATGGATAATATATGTCTACCTTTCTAAAGCGGTAACTGTCATACCATTCTTTTACAGTATCATAAATACGCTCTTGACTCTTGTAGTGGAGCATATATTGGACTTCCGTATCTGTAAAGCAAAAATATTCGTCAAATTCAACATCCTTGATTGAAAACACATCAAAATTATTGAGTCTAGTAAAATATCTTCTTTATCCATACGTAGACATCTCACTAAGACAACAAAAAAAGATTTTCATTGGTTTTTAAAACCGCACCGGATAGGCTGCGAATCAACTTTACTATTTTTTTATAATAGCTAGTTCATTTGTTTTTGCCAAAGACACATCATATTCACCAATGAATATAATAGTACGCTTTTAATAATGTTTATTGAAATATCAAAAAAACTTTAGTCTCCTGGCTTCTTGGTTTGTTATTTTGATTGTCGTACCTTGCGCAACTTTATAACTGTTTGCATCAACATCTTTTAAGCGAATATACACGATGGGAAAAAGCTTTACTTTTCCCCAATTCTCAAGCAGTTCTTTAATAAGACCTGCCTTATCCACATAGTAAAAACCATTCCTGTGAATTTCTTGAAACTTCCAATTCCAACAGAAAGTTTTTTTCATGGTTAATCTATTAGCTCCACTCCCTTCTTAACAATACGCTTCTGCTTTGTCAAACCTTTTTTGTATAAAAAATTGTAACTAAACTCCTGTAGCTACAATTCTAACATTGCTGTACCCAAATAGCAATACAAAAACCTTATTGTTTACCGATATTTTCCATAAAAATCATTTTTTTTATATTTTCATTAGTAATACAGCCAAAGAATTCTGATCTAATTAGTTATTTTTTATATCAACAAATAAAAATAACTGATAATCTGATTTTTATAGATACTTTTGTAACTATACAGAATACATAGAAAAAATATCCGGTGAAGAGAATAAAAATTTTATAATTAGTTTTTGTGAAATAATAACAATTATTTGAAGATGAGTGAGCGGTTTTCGATGAAGTAGTATCAGCAAATTATAAAACTTCAGAAATGTCAGAGTGACTCCCATGATAGTCGACGTATAAAAATTTTAGGAACATCTTTAGATATGAGTTTTTGGGAATGTGACAATTTTGATACCAATAATATGAATAATCGTTACGTTGTGCAATTAGAGGAGGAAAACCTTGCGGAAGTATCTGAGCATCCTTCTTCTACTTTTAAGAAAAACAGTATTGTGGATCAGAAATTGAACAATAAAATATTTGAATAATTTTTTGAAAAATAGAGGATAAGATTTGGATAAATTAACAGTACTTTATGATGTTGGCGGAATTAATGGTTTATGTATCATTGAATGTAGATGTTTTGAGGACAGAAGAGAAAACCTATACGAAACATACAATAGGCAAGAATTGATAAAGAAAGGATTAGTAGCCAAATTCGTGCAAGATAATGAAGCATATAGTAGAAAGGGAGTTCTTCGCGGATTTGGAGTAAATACTAATGTCCCGCAGGCAAAGTTGATAAGAGTACTTAGTGGAAAAATCTTTGATGTTGTCATTGATTTGAGACCAAATAGTAAGACTTTTATGAATAGTTTTTCTATCAATCTATCGGCAAGTAATAAGAAACAATTATACATTCCGGAAGGTTTTGGTCACGCATACCTTGCTTTAGAAGACAGCAAGGTTCTTTTTAAAGTGACTGCACATTTTGTCCCAGGAGATGAGATTGGTTTTTCTTGGAATAGTAAAGCGTTTAATGTTAATTGGCCACTTTCAGCAAATGAAATAATTTTTAGTGATAAAGATAGGGAAAATCCCGAGTTTGATATAGCAATGGTGATGTAAAGATGAATGTTTTGTATACGTGTGATAATAATTATGTGTGGTTAATGGGTGTTTCTGTTGTTTCGCTGTTTGAAAATAATTGTTTAATGGATGAGATAAACGTATACATACTCGGCGAAAATATAAGTGACGAAAATAAAAAAATATTATGTGATATTGCGGAAAATTATAACAGAAAAATTGTCGTTATAGATGTGCCAGAAATTGATATTCCAAAATCATTGGTTTCTGCCAGATGGCCGTTGAGCGCATTCACTAGACTGTATTCAGGCCAGTTGCTTCCAAATGAAATGAAAAAAGTGCTATATTTAGATTGCGATACAATTATTTCAGGTAGCATCGAAGAATTAGAAGGTCTTGATGTTTTGAATTATATTGTTTATGGCATTAAAGATTGCATTGGCAGTTCATACAAAAAAAATATAGGTTTAGATCCAGATGAGCAATATGTTAATGCTGGGGTATTACTTTTTAATTTAGAAAAACTAAGAAGAATTGACATTAAAGATACTATTGATCGATATATGATCAAATATGAAAATCTGATTAATTATGCTGATCAGGATATTTTAAATGGGATTTTTAATGGAAAGATAGGAACTATTGCTCCCCAATATAATGTGATGACAATTGATGTAGTTCATACCTATAAAGAAATTACCATCCTACGTAGACCAACTAATTTTTATACAGAGGAAGAACTAATAAAAGCTGTAAATAATCCGGTGATAATACATTACACAACAAACATGAGAGTGGTGAGACCATGGTTTCAAGATACAAACCATCCATTCATGGATGAATTTAGAAAATATCTGAAAATGAGTCCTTGGAAAAACATAAAGCTCAAAGAAATGAAATTTATGTCAAAAGAAGCAGCGATTATTGGACTAATTATGAAATTACCTAAGACGCTGGCGTATTCTATTCTTGGTTTGCTTCACTCTGAGATTAAACCTTTTGTAATTCGCCTGAAGTCCAAGTGGAGAAAGTGAAATATGAAAGTTTCGGTGATAATACCTGTTTATAATGTGGAAAAATATCTACAAAGATGTATTGAAAGCGTAATAAAGCAGACACATAAAGATATAGAGATAATTCTTGTTGACGATGGATCAAAGGATAAATCAGGAGAATTTTGTGATTTATGGGCGGAAAAAGATAATAGAATAAAAGTGTTGCATAAAGCTAATGGCGGTCTATCTTCGGCAAGAAATGTAGGAAACAGTATTGCTACAGGAGACTATATTTTGTACTTAGATAGCGATGATTATCTCTCGATTAGCTGTATAAGCAAGTTAGTAAATATGTGTGAAAAAACAGGTTCTGATATCTCTATTATACAGATGATGTACGTTTCGGAAAATATGAATGAAGAGATTCATATAGACGAAAAATCATTTATTAAGGTATTATCTGCAGAGAAAGCTATCGAAGCTTCTTTATATCAGCGATTATACAGTTGTTGCGCACCTGCAAAGCTTTATAAAAAAGAAATTATTGAAGGCATTGAGTTCCCAATGGGGAGAGTATCAGAGGATCTTGCAACGTGCCACCTGTTTTTAGATAAAGCTCAGAAAATTTCCTATACGAATGCAATAGGATATTATTACAGACAGCATAGCAATAGTATAATGCATATTTTTAATCCAAAGCGTATGGATGCACTTGAATGGACATTACAAATTGAAGAGTTTTGCAAATTGAAGTATCCTTCTATTGTTACTGCGGCTAAATGTAGAACATTTAATGTGGCAGTCCATTTAATACTCGATCTTCCGGCTTCTGGAGAGGTGCGTGAAAAATATTATAGAGACCTCTGGAAAGAATTAAAAAGGACTAGAGTTTATGCTCTGTTGTCCCCCAAGACTAGATTTAGAGAAAAAGCAGCAGTAATCCTTTCTTTTGGAGGAGAGAAATTGTTAAAAAACGTATGGAACAGTAAACTTGCAATTAAACGAAAAGATAATTAATTGGAATGGTAAAGAAGGGAAACGATTTTTTTGAATATCTATTTTGTAAATATTTTAATAGTATTAATAACTTCTATTATATGTAAATATAAGATTAAGGGACCAAGTGGACGAATAATAGAAGGAAATACAATATATAGTTTGATTGTTTGCTATACATTTACTTTTATTATGGCCTTAAGAAACATTTCAGTGGGGGTTGACACAGCCCCATATGCAAGAATATTTACTATTATCGTTAATACAAATAATTTTATAGATGCGATCAGAAATGCTCCCTTAACAGCCCCTGTGTATGTTATCTTTTGTAAAGTACTAAGTTATATTTCAAAGGATCCACAAATTGTAATAGTTGTATCCTCTTTAATTATTAATATAGGATTGATGAAGCTGATTAATAAAGTTTCGGTTAATGCACCGGTGTCATATCTGTCATGGATTGGATTAACACTTTTTTATTGTAGTATGAATGGTACGCGCCAGTGTATGGCATTAGTTTTATCTTTACATACTTTGATTATGTTATCAGAGAATTTAAAAGGTAGACGGGCTTGGACTCTTTTTATAATTGCTGTCTTAATTCATCCAACAGCATTAGTGCTGTTATTTGCTGTTGGTGGAATTATACTTGCAGATAAAATTCAAGATAATAAATTGTTGTTTATTATTTCTGTTGTAGCAAGTTTCATTATCGCTGGTGGATACGGTATCGGAGTAAGACTCGTTTTAAAATTTATTCCAAGATATTTCATATATACATCAGGTGAATCTGAGTACTCTATTTTTGATAGTACTGGTGAAGGACGTATTGTCCTTTTATATTTAGTATTGTTTGGTATAACTCTGTTATGGATGTTTCGAACGCATACTAATAACTCTTCAAAAAGAGGATTTATAGAGAAAATGTTGCCAGCAGTATTGTTTGGGGCTATTTTCGGGATTTTGAATAGTAAGAATGAACTGATTAATAGATTGCTTTGGTATTATCTTGGAATTTATGTTTTGTTTATCCCAAGTGTCCTAGAAAAATATAAAAAATATGAAAGATGGATGTTAACAGTAGGTATTGTTGCAGTATTACTTATTTACAGTATTTTGTCCTTGACAGAAAACCAAAATGGCGTAGTACCGTATTGTTTCTTTTGGTGATTAATGATGAATAAGTTATATAGAGGAATTTCAAGAGTACGCCAACAACTTAATTATTTGATAGCTAAGCAGCGTTTAATTGACAAAAATAATCAGTTGTCTAAAATAGATATTGATTTAGAACGCTTACCGGATAAACTTGTAGCAGGAATGGCAAAAGGACTTCGTGTTAATAAGAAGTTTCCTGCAGGAAAATCCATTTATATTGATGTTGAAGGTGAAGAATTAATAATTGAAGTATTGTATAAATTCAGAAGGATACTTGACAATATGGATAATCGGGGAACCTCAGGTATAGACATTTATTCCTTTTGTGAAAACGATGGGTACTGTTGGCTAGACACGATTTTCCCAGTAAACAATTACCAGATGTATGTTAAAAAGGTGGTTCAATTAACTTCTGGGAAAAATAGATTTAAGCTTTATTTACCTTCTTTTGCCATTATCGAAGGTATTTATTGTTCTTGCGGATTGGTAAATGTATCTTGTAAGAATGACGTGGAAATAGTTGCATATGGCTCAAGTATTACTCAGGGCTGTGCTGCATCTCGACCAGGGTTGAACTATTTAAATCAGGTTGCAAATAGATTAAATTGTGAAATTGTTAATTATGGTTTCTCTGAATCAGCTAAAGGAGAGGAGGCTCTGTTGAATTATATTTCCTCAATCCCAACAAAGATTTTTATTGTGGAATTTGACCACAATGCCAGTATAGACGAATTGCAAGAAAAACATCAAAAAGCATACATGACAATTCGTCGAAATTTTAATGGTTGGATCATTTTGTTGTCGCGTTTTTCTGGGGAAATATCAATTTCTTTGGAGGAAGAAAAAAAAAGAATTAATATTATACAGAACACCTATGAGTATGCCACGAAAAATGGTGATGATAGAATTTTCTTTTACAATGGTTCACAATTATTCACAAAGAACAAAGAGGCTTTTTTTGTTGATAAAATACATCCGAATGATAAAGGAATGGTAGAAATTGCTAATATGCTTTGTACCGTTATAACGGAAGAAGGAATGCTAAAATGATAATGAATAAACTTAAAAATTTTATTCCAGCACCTATTAAGTCTAGAATTAAAGTAGGTCATTATGCTAGTAATCTAACCCAAAGGATACGACAGTTAGAAAATGAAAATGAAAAAGTGACCTTGATAATTGGCACTCCAACTCATACTAATTTAGGAGACCATTTAATTACGATGGCTCAGTTTCGCTATTTAGAAGTTCTGGGGTATTCACAAAGAATTATTGAAGTTCCAACTGAGATGTACCAAATATTTAGATCAAGAATTCGTAAAATACCGTGTATTAATACTATTTTCATTAACGGTGGAGGATGGATGGGAAATTTATGGATTCCTGAAGAATTACTTATTCAGCAAATAGTTCGAGATTTCTTTGATAAAAAAATAGTTGTTTTCCCTCAGACGGTGTATTTCGATAAAAAGATACAACCATATAATTCGTTAATAATATCAGCAAATAAAATTTTTGCAAAGTGTAAAGATGTAACACTGTGCGTTCGAGAGAATAATTCTTATAATTTTTCTATAAATCATTATACAGGTGTCAAAATTCTGCTTGTTCCTGATATTGCACTGTCATATTACCAGTGGGCGCCCAAAAATCATTATAAAGATCATAAAAGAATTGGACTTTGCTTACGAAAAGACAGGGAAAGGTATGAAACAGAAGAAAAAAAACAGAATATCATAAATTGGTTCATACAAAATGGGTATTCTATTGATTATATCGATACAATGAATAAACATCGTGTTAATATTGAAGAACGAGAAGATAGAGTTTTACAACGTTTGAAAGTATTTTCTGGCTACGATTTTGTAGTTACAGACAGATTACATGGTATGATTTTTTCGTATATTTGTGGAACTCCTTGCATCGTTTTTGATAACAAAACACATAAGGTTTCGGGAGTGTATAATACGTGGTTAAGTGATTCAAAAAAGATATTACCAATGTTTAAGGATAGTGAATGTGGTAACTTGGAGGAGTTTGTTACTTCCGATTTGAATTTTGATGAAAATGTATGTCCACTGGATCGATTTAATGATTTAAAGGAGATTATTCAATATGGAGAAGATTAAAAGATTAGTGTTAGGTCTTATCCCTAATCAAAAGTGCAATTTAAAATGCGAGTATTGTTATATTTCTCAAGTAAAAGCGTGGGACGAACCTACACCTTTTCAATACTCTCCTGTGTATATTGCAAAATGTTTATCTAAAAAAAGATTGGGTGGTATTTGTCTCATCAACCTAACAGGAAATGGAGAAACGATGTTACAGCCTGACATTGTTCCGCTCATTACTGCATTATTACAGGAAGGGCATTATGTTGAGGTGGTAACAAATGGTACGGTTACAAAACATATTAGCCAGGTACTCAAATTGCCTAAATACCAGCTTTGTAGATTGTTTTTTAAAATCTCATTTCATTATAAAGAACTTGTAAGAATTAATAAGCTTGATAGATTTTTTGAGAACGTTAATAATATACATAATGCAGGGGCTTCTTTTACATTAGAATTGATGGCGTATGATGGTATCGAGAGTGACATAGAAAAAATTAAAGAGGTTTGTCTGAAAAAGATCGGAGCAGTCTGCCATACGACAATTGGAAGAGATGATAAGAGAAAAGATAAGGCACTTTTATCTTCGCATTCAAACGATGAGTTTAGAAAAATTTGGGGAACTTTTGAGTCTCCGATGACGCAATTCAAATTAAATGTAATTGGTGTTAAACGAAAAGAGTTCTGCTATGCTGGAGCTTGGAGTTTGTTTGTTAATATGTACACAGGTGAATCTCAGCCTTGTTATTGGCAACCGTATAATCAGAACATATTCAAAAATCCTTCACAACCAATAAAATTCATTCCAGTTGGATATACTTGCACACAGCCTTATTGTACAAATGGGCATGCTCATATGTGTTGGGGTATTATTCCAGAACTAAATACCCCAAAGTACAGTGAAATGAGAAATCGTACTATGATCAATGGTGAAGACTGGTTAACTAGAGAGTGCAAGGAATTCTTCGATAGTAAGTTATACGAATCAAATAAGGAATATAACAAGATGCAGAAAATAGTGCATACTATTATTTATCCATTTAGACTGGTAAAATGGTTTCTAAGGGATTGGAAAAACAACATACGTCGTATACGAAACTATTTAAATAGAATTGGGAAGTGAAAAGGGAGTATTATTTATGGCCGTTGCTAGAAGTACGAATAAATACAGAACCTTTCTGTCAGATATAATAATTTTTATTATCGGAACAGCACTAGCTAAAGCAATCCAATTTATTTTAATGCCTCTTTATACTACTTATATGAGTGCAGAGGCATATGGAGTGGCTGAGTTAACTAATAATCTCTCTGAGCTATTCTTTCCAATTGTCACACTTTGTATATATGAGGCTGCATTTAGATATGCTGTTGATCCTGAGTTTTCCAATAAAAAACTGGCGACAGCAGTTGCAAAAGTGATGTTGGTCTCAACTATTGTTGGATTATTCACTTCGATATTCATTAAGGTCACTTTTAATTATAAATATGCTTTCTATTTGTTTTTTATATTGTATGCATATTCTATTCGAATGTGTGCGGCATATTATGTTCGAGGTAATGGGAAATCAAAAACATTTGCAATGAGTGGTGTTGTAAATGCGTTTTTTTTAAGTATATTTAATGTAATTTTTCTTGTTCTATTAAAATCAGGAGAGAGAGGATATTTATTATCTATTGGATTTTCATACTGTATGTCTGCTATATATTTGATAATTGCTGGTAAGATTCCAAGTGATATAGTACCAAAGGAGTCAAGTAAGAATGATTTTAGAGTTTTATTCTGTTATTGTATACCGTTGATTTTCTACAATGTTCTATATTGGTTTACTACCATATCTGGTAGATACATACTTTTATGGTTTACCGATGCTTCTACAGCTGGAAAATATGTTGCAGCTATAAAAATTGCTGCAGTTGTAAATATGATCCAACAGGCAGTATATGCTGCATTTCAGCTGAATTCTTCTAGAGCATTTACAGAAGAAGGAAAAGAGAAATATTACACGGAGATAACAAATCTTTTTATCTACTTATATTGTACTTTTGGGGCAGTTATTGTATGCTTCACCCCTTTTTTGGCAAAGTTTACACTTAAAAATGATTTTTACGAAGCCAAAGTATTTCTTCCCATTATAATGCTAGCTGCAATTTTCAATTGTGTTTCTTCATTATTGGGAACAATGTATTCTACTTATAAAAAAACACACAAGATGATAGGGGTTAGTGTGGTTGGTTCAGTTACTAATATTGTAGTAGGACTGGCACTCACCCCTATCTGCGGAATATGGGGTGTTTGTATAGCTTCAGTATTTTGTTATTTAAGTCAGGTAGTCTATAAATTTTGGGATGTAAGAAAGTTTTGCAAAATTAAGTATAATTGGATAAAGATAATACTTAATCTATTATTACTTACTACACAAGTTGCTTTGATGTCTACAGAACGAAATAGTTCAATTCTATTATCAATTGTGTTTGCTCTTACATTATTAGTTATAAATTGTGGAGATGTAGTAAAAGCTACTAAAAAAGTAATGAAACGATAATTAACTTACATTATCTCTTATTGAGTATTTTGCGACGGGAGTATCCAAAACTTTGTGTAAACTTTCAAACTAATGTGAGATAGGCTTATCAATTTGAAGGTTTATTTTATGGCAAGAAAACCTGCTAAAAAAGTCAAGACCTTTTAATAAGTTTTTAAAAGTAGCGCCGTCCTATTCTGTCCGAAGGTAGACAGCACATATTGCTACTGGAGCCGACGAATATAACTGATCACAATATCCAATAAAAATAAAGCTCCACTGTGGAAGAAACAGCAAGTCATACCGGCCATTCTCCCACAGCGAGGCTTCATAGTAAAATCTTTGATAACATATTTACAGAAAAAGTTTCATATCACCAAATAGGAAAACAATCTTTCCTTAATATATACGATATTTTGCTTCATGCGTCTCCAATTCAATAGAAAATTTCCAATGATAAAAATACCACCTATCGTCAATCCATCAAAAATACCTTTTTGGATTAATCCAAAATAGGATTTGCAGTAAACCTCCGGCTGATAGAAAACTATGAAACAGAATATTGCGAGTAGTAAGTTACTGATCCAGATCCTGTAACTTCCTTTTGCGGATCCGTGTAATATTTTATGATTAGCATATAAAATGAAATCATTTGTTCGATAAAATAGTGCTGCAAGTGTTCCTAATAATACACCATATATGCCTACTTTATGAACAGAGACCAACGATACAACTATATTTATTGTGGATTCCAATACAGCTCTATATTGTGTTACTTTAAAATGACCTGCTATATTTACTAAGTTATTGGCGGCATATCTTGATATACTTAAAAATTGAATTGCCACAAATAAAATTGGTAAATAGCTATTCATATAGTTATAGTCATACATATTTGCGGTATACAGTTTCATAAACGGTAATGTCAGAACGCCTATGACGGTAAATAAATAGTATCCAATGACTACAATGTCTAATTCGTATAAGAAGTAAAGCTGTTTAAATTTCTTTTTGTCCGCATGGTATGTTTGTCCTAGATAAAATACTAAACCATTGTTTACGATATTAAACATATTTAACACATTCGCATAAATATAATTATATAGGCTATATAAACTTACTACTTTCATACCTTGAAAAACTGATAGTATAAAAATGGCCGTATTTGAAAAGATTAAGCTGGATATTTGATGCACCAATACTGAATTTTTTTGGCTGATCGCTTTCTCATTAGGTGTAACATTCAAGTTTATCCAGGGATATTTCTTGTATATGTAAAATTCAAACAGTGCCATTTGTAGAATATTAAATATAAAAAATACTATCTGTACGGTTAAAACTGAAACACCATTTGTGATCAAAATAATTTTTGCGACATTATTTCCAATGGATATTATGGTTGTAATATTCGTAACAATATATGATTTACCTTCCGCCTGGAGCAAAATCTTATATTTTCCCTGGAACATAAAATTTATTACATTCCCTAGGCCGCCAAAAATAATTAATAGTGCTGATAATAAGTTATTAATTTCACTTTTGATGATAAGTGGATAAATACCTGAAAAAAGCATAAGCGCAATAAAGTACATTAAACTGGTACGCATATAGTATTTATGCGTTGCCGCTAAGACTTCGTTTATTCCATTTTTCTCCTCCAATGCTACAGGTTTGTACAGTGCTTGTAATGAAGCCGTACCAACGCCTGCCTCAAAAAGAGCCAGATAAACGAATAATTGATTAATGGAAGAAAGTAATCCATTAATTTCAGAACCATAACCTTCGATTACGACTTTGGGTACAATAATCGCAAAAATAATGGTAAGTACTTGTCCTATTACTCCAAATATGACATTGTACATCCCTTTTTTCAAATTCATAAATTACGTGACCTCTCCTTTAGTGATATATTTTTGAAAGATACAGCCACTGTCCAAAATCATTATTTTCAAATGCCTGTTCTATAAGATAATATCCTCTGTGACTATAACAAATTTCTTCTTGTACATTTTCTTTTGTTTCTTTTAATAATTTTTTTGACGCACCAAAGACTGCTTTTAAAATCTCCATATCTGCGCCTTTTAGTCGAAGATTTAACATAATCGACAATTGATATATCGTTATCATATATAACTGGCTTGTAAATTTTTCTTTGGGTAATTGTTGTAATAAGTACTCTACTATCCAAAAGGTATCTAACTTCTTTTTATCGAATTTAGTGTTTCTTGTTGAATGATACCGATATCCGTATACAAGCTCAGGAATACATAAAAATGAGTTGCACTGAGAATACATGTGAAACCAGATGGCAGTGTCTTCATATAAATAACCTTCAGGAAATTGAAAGTTTTTTAATAATCTTGAAGAAATAATCTTCATTGCCGGAAATCCAGGATACTGATAGATAGCTGTTTTAATTTCAGGTTGTCTTAAACTTTGGCTTCTATAATTGCTTCTATATAATACTTGATTTTTTTCAAAAGTATAATACTGACCAACTACAATATCATAATCATTATCCATTACAGGTTTTATTAAGTTCCAAACTGCATAGTCACTCAGTCTGTCATCCGCATCGACAAACATCACATATCGTCCTAAGGCCTGTCTTATGCCTAAATTTCTTGCTGATGCTGCCCCTTGATTTTCTTGATATATATAATGAACATTTTCAGATTCATATTTTTGCGCGATTTCTTTTGAATTATCAGTAGAACCATCGTCTATAAGAAGCACTTCATATAAGAAAGGCATATATTGTGTCAATATTGATTTCAAGCACTCATCTAAGTATGAATCACAATTGTATATTGGAATAATGATGCTAAGCTGTTTTGTTTCCTTCTTTTCAGTAACTTCTGGCTGGGCCATCTCTTTCTTATGGTTATAAAATTCTGCTAACGTCTTATACGCTTCCTCTGTGCTTACAGTTATTTTTTCTGAATAAAACTTGCTGAATAAATAACGATACTTTAATAACTCTTGTATGTATATTTTACATTGCTCTATTTTTTCTCTCTTCCCCCCCCAATAATTGTTGTCAGAATATTTCTTGCGTTACCAAATACAAAATAGCTTGTATAAGACAGGCAAATTAACCGCTCATAGATCTTTTTAAGTAAAGTTCCCTGTCTATAAGAGTATATGGGGGATTTTTTCACATATTTTTGTAAATATAATATCATTTTCTTGTCCCATATTTTTTGCTCGGCACAATTTAAAAGAAGATTAATACAGTTATTACACATCCTTCGCGTGACGAGTTCGGTAAGTTCAGAATTTCCTTTTAATATTTTTAACACCTCTTCATGACTTATTATATCTGAAAGATGTTTTCTGGAAATGGTGTGTATGGCACTTGTGTTTCTCTGTATATAATGATAAAGTGATTTCGTTGTATAATTAATCCTTTTACTCCGTTGAATTGCCTGTATCAAAAACAGCATATCTTCCCCGATATACAGAGTTTCATCTAAATACAGCCCATTCAATATTTCCTTTTGGAACAATTTATTACAAATTCCTGACATTAAACATGGCTTTTCTTCTGTTAATCCTAAGCATAACTTTATTGCCCTTTCCTGGGACAATCTTCCCTTTTTTTCTTCTGTGTATTCCGGCCAGTTATTAACATATATACCACTTATAGAGAGATTTGCAAAACCTTTTTCCATCATATCATAGAGTTCTTCATACATTGTCGCCTCTATCCAGTCGTCACTGTCTACAAAACCAATATAATTTCCAGTTGCTGCCTTGAGACCAACATTTCTTGCACTTGATACCCCACCATTCTCTTTGTGAAAAACAATGACCCGGTCATCTTTTTTTGCGTATCTGTCACATATTTTTCCACTCCCATCTGTAGAACCGTCATCAACCAGAATGATCTCTAAATTTTTAAAGGACTGATTGAGAATAGATTCAATGCAATTCTCAATTTCTTTCCGTACATTATATACCGGAACTATGACGCTGATTTTTTCTGACATTGATTTCTCCCTTCAGGTAAACGCTCATTTCCATCACGACTAAAAGAGTAATAAAATATAAGTTGTCCATACATATTTCACTTATTGTTTCAATAACAATTACAACAAATGTACAAAGAAGAATGGATATTTCTTTATAATGAGCTTTAATGGCCTTCCTTACAACACTAAACAGCAATACCAAAAATAAAACCATTCCCACTATTCCACCATAATATAATACTTGTATCATCTGACTATGTCCTGAGGTCACAAAATCATATAATGCAACAAAATTCCCATGATTTGTGTAACCATATCCAAACCACAGCTGTTTGTTTATCACTGCCAGTGCGACATCCCAAATTTCTGTGCGGCCGGTGAGTGAAATATCTTTTTGTAAAATCCCTGAAAGCAGCCAGGAAAATTTTTCCTGTATTTGAAAAAAGACGACACCTACGGTTAATCCACACGAAGAAATAATCAACACTTTATCTCTAAATCCACTTAACTTTCTATTTTTCAAAATGAGGTAGAGCGCTATCAATAATGCTGTGCATACTAAACCTGTGGCTACCCACTCCAGGATAAAGAATAAAATACTTGAACCGAAAATAATGACGCCTTTAAATGAAAACCCCTTTTCTTTTTTTAATTTTTTTTCAAATAAAAATAAACCCATAGCAGGAATAGCCACATCCGCTATTCTTGTGCGAACTCCAAGTAAGAAATATCCCTGTCCCGGGTCCAAAAGCAATCCATTTGGTGTCCATGTAATAACATTTAAGAAGAGAATGACTGCCAAAATGTTGGTAAGAATAGATATTATCTGTCTGTTTTTATTTACAATTAAAATTTCTAAAAGATAAATATAGATCAGCCACTGTATAGATTCTGTTAAATATGCTGTCCATTCAGGACTCCCGCACATGATAGTACGGATAACAATAAATCCACGATATACAGCGAACAACGTAAAAAAAGAACGTACATGTATGCTGTCATGAATCATTTTGTAAAAAACGTATCCTCCGCAGCACAGCTTAAATATATTTATTAAAAGATCTAAACCTGAAATAGTAATAAACCACCAAGGTTCTAAGAACGCAAGCAATACAAAAAACCAGATAATATCTTCCTTCTTAATATGTATTTTGAACCTCATTATCCAGCCCTTTCCTTTATTTTTCAAATAGCAGCAAATATTTTTTAATTTCTTTTGTATTTCCGGAAGCATAAGCTTTTAGGTTTTCCTGTAACTCTTTTAAAGTATCGGATTGGGAACAGCACAAATATATCTGTTCTCCAATTGCCTCTGGACATTGTTCTCTAATATATCCTGTCTCTCCATCTTTCAGAGAATTGTAAACAGTATTATAATTCGTCGCAATAATGGTTCTACCTAATATTTTTGCCTCATCTAAGACAATCGACTTCCCTTCAAACAAAGAAGTTTGAATCAACAAATCTGCTTTTTTGATATATGGATAAGGATTTTCTTTTACACCTAAAAAATGAATAAATGAATTTACTTTTTTTTGCAAAGCGTATTCCTTTAATATATTCAACAATGGTCCCTGGCCAATAATATACCATTGAAACTGAAAATCTAAATATTTCTTTCTTAAATATGCAGCCGTATCTATCGCTAATTTGAAATTTTTTTGTTCCACTAATCTACCTATGGATAAAAATATAAAGGCATTGTCTGGTCGCTGCATATCGGCAGTATTGCCTTGTCTTGCCATTTTTTGAATCATTTTTCCGGAACTTATGTTTTCTAATATAAATACTTTCTCTCTATATTGAGGAAATGCTTCCAGAAACTTCTCTTTACACAATTCTGAAATTGTTACAATTGCATCAGCCTTTTCATAATATGATCTATCATATTTCGTATCATATCCTATTTTTTGATATTCATTATGCAACCACAAGATTCGTTTCTTCGCCTTTACTTTGTCGCAGACAAAATAATTCGGATACCCGTTTAAATATCCAATCGCAACGTCATATTCCTTCTCTAATACCAACACTTGTTTTTTCCAAACTTTCCACAAAAGCTGTTCTTTAATGCCAGAAGTCTGCTTCCTATATTTTTTTAATATCATTGTCCATTGTAATTTTTTCCAGAGAAATTTTATGTTAAATGCTCTCTGCCTTACCAATTCCCTATATCCATTAGCCATGTAGTATAATGCCTTAGGAATAGTAACTTGACAGACGAAAGAAGGAACTTGATTTACAAACAGTCCTTTCTTATTAGGCATTAAAAGGTCTATTTCATAATGATCTTTGTATACTTCTAATTCATTTAATAAAGAAATTAAACTTTTTTCTGCCCCTCCGCCATCAAGAGAATTGATAACAAACAACAATTTTCTCATTTCTTTAATTCCTTTTCGTAAATACTTTGTAAACGTTTGCTCAAGATCTTTACATCATATTTCTGGGCTATTAACTCGTTATACTCTTCACAATTTGCTCTCTTTGAACCTTTTATAATACGTTTCGCCCAGTTTTCTGCTGACTCAGCTAAGGGAATAAATTTTACTAAATTGGTCAATGCAATGTCTTTTGTTATTGTATCAGACAAATAGCATGGCAAGCCATTTGCCTGAGCTTCTAGGATAACTGTTGGAAATCCTTCATAAAGAGAGGGCAGCAAAAATTTGTCTATTGCACATAACTTTTTATGCACATCATTGACAATTCCTAGAAAAATAACCTTGTCTTCGATTTTTAAACAACGAACAAGTTCTTTTATTTCAGTTTCCTTATTCCCACTTCCTATTAAAAGTAATTTTGCATTTTCATATTTTAATATTTCAAAAAAAACATGTATTAAGAATTCATGATTTTTTTCATAAGCAAATCTTCCCACATGACCATAGACAACTTCATTCTCTACTTTTAATAATTTTCTTTGCTTTTCCCGTTCAATACGAGTAAATTTAAATTTTTCACATTCAACAGGCAGTGGAAATACGTCAAAACTCTTCTTTCCGTACATCCAGTCTCCAGCTTTTTGACCACAGGACAGCCTTTTTGTAAAAAAAACATTTGTTAATGGTCGCAACAGCTTTTGCTGCCATTCTGGTGCACAGTATGTATTATGGCTATGAGCAATTCTTATTTTTACTCCTGCAGAAAAAGCGATCATTGCAGGTATCAGAGAACTGGAAACATGGGACGTGTGTATATGGATAATCTGATATTTTTTGCTTTTCAATAAGCAACATAAATCTTTGCAATACCTTTGTAAATTTTCACTTCTTTTAGCACTTATATATACTTTTCCACCTAACTTTTTTATCTCTTCCCCGTAGTAAACCTCCCCTACATCTGGTATGAAAAAATCAAATTGTATACGAGTTCTATCTATATGGCGATAGAGACGCATAATCATTGTTTCCGCTCCGCCACAAGACATACTGCCTATAATATGTAAAATCCGAATCATGCATTTCTCCTTATAAATCTGTAATTCTTCGTAAAAGGACATCGTATTTCTCTAGAGAGTACCTGTATCTGGACTTATAGGAACCTTCTTTAAGTTCCATTAATAAAGTTCTGTTTTCACAACATCTTTGAATAGCTTGATACATTTCTTCTGGATAATTTTCTTTAATAATAATTCCTTCTTTTTGGCTTTCACGTATGATTTCAGTATTATATGAAAGATTACTAGCAATCACCGAAAGCCCTGACATTTTTATTTCAACAAGCACTCCTGGAACACCCTCAGCCATCCAATGAGACGGAAAAAGAAGCAAATCATATTCATTTAACTTTCTATAAAGGTTTCCCTTTGTAGAGTCAAAAATACCATGATATGAAATATTAGAGGATTTCTTGAGGAAGCTCTCAAACTCATTTTTAATTTCTGGAACAATATGACCATATAGTTCCAACTTATACGGTATTTTTTTTGAAGTCTCTAATAAATCAACCAAATCAAAAATATCCTGTATTCCTTTTTCCTGACTGATCTGTGAAAAATACACAAGCCGGATAGGCTCCAAGCAAGACGATTTTCGAGGTTTACAGGACCCTGTCGATGTTTTAGGATTTGGAAACACTTCAATATTGTCAAATCCCATTTTCACCATCTGCTGTTTCATACCTTCTGTTTCCACCCATATCTCTTTCACCTGTGTCAGAGTCTGTTTCAAAATCTTGGATGAGTTTACCGTTTGATGAAACTGCCCGCCCATTGTTACGATGGTTGATCTGGATAATGAATTTCTAAAAAACCGATGTATTCTCAAATAACCTTTTAATCGCTTGGAGTCTAATCCATAAACAATGACCTTACCGCTTATAAATGCCAGAATACTTTTCAACACAATGGAAGGAATACTCCATTTCTTGCGTTTTGCCTCTAACACATCGATTACCTTCACATCACATTTGTTATATTGCTTCAATGTATCCTGCAATAATTTATCTTTTACGGTTACTCCTCCATAAGGTGGCGGAAATACACCAATAAAAATAATTTCTTTTTTATCCATAACTTTTTCTCTCTCATTTTGGTATTTTTTGAATAATCATTTTGTATTTGCCGCGAGCAGTTCTTTCTATCTGTTTAACAATTTCAAGATTTACTTCAAAAGAGGGCAATTTTTCCAATACTTTTTTCTGCAGAGTCTCTATTTCTGTCTCTGAAAGAGGCGTCTCTGTTTCTAATTTCATTGTCACTTTTCCCAGTTCTTTTTGTTCAAACTGATAGGCGGTAACTTCTCTGTAAATGCTTCTTCATGTGAGAATTCAATCGCTGTCGCCGATATTATATAATCGTTTTTTCCATAGAGAAATTCATTTTCACGGTGTCCGATAATCCTATATCCGTTTTGATATGAAACTGCTTTATCGTCAATGCTATAGTAATCTAAATCACACATCGGCGGCACATAC
>UMIN01045684.1_pt1 | contig 38649 bp, 34 predicted proteins | sample 1965811 | NCBI WGS metagenome assembly UMIN01 (sample SAMEA4836123, study PRJEB28245) | human gut metagenome | biome: gut microbiome; material: fecal sample | place: Denmark | collected 2008
CATATTGGTCATTAATCTGTAAATTTCAAATTTCGCCCCAACATCAATACCTCTCGTAGGCTCATCTAATATCAAAACATCTGGATCTCGCAACATCCACTTTGCAAGAAGTACTTTCTGTTGGTTTCCGCCGCTCAACGCTTGAATCGCAGTCTCTAAAGACGGGGTCTTTACATTCATTTTTTCAAAGTATTTTCCAACCAATTCTTTCTCTTTCTTAGGATGACACTTCCCTCCATAAAACACTTTATCAAGGCTCGAAATGCTTGCATTTTCCATAACACTTCTAATCGGAATAATTCCATAGCGTCTTCTATCTTCCGAAAGCATAACTACTTTTTGCGCTATACTATCACTGACTTTGTGAATCTTTACTTCTTTACCATGCACTTTAATTGTTCCACCATCATAAGAATCAAGCCCAAAAATTGCTCTCATAGTCTCTGTACGCCCAGCGCCCATAAGACCCGCAAATCCTACAATCTCGCCTTTTCTCGCCTCAAAAGTAATATCCTTAAACACTCCCTTACTCGAAAGGTCTTCAACTTCAAGAATTGGTTCTCCAATCTCCACCTCTTCTTTTGGATACACATTATCCATTTTACGACCAACCATCATTGTAATAACTTGATCAAGGTTGATTTCGTCCGCCGGATGGGTTTCCACTGTTTTTCCGTCTCGCAAAACTGTAATATCATCAGCAATTCTAAACACTTCATCCATTTTGTGAGAAATATAAATAATACTGACACCTCTTTGCTTTAACTCCTCAATCTTTTCAAACAGTATTTCAACTTCTCTATTTGTAATTGCCGATGTAGGCTCATCCATAATAACTATTTCCGCATTGTACGAAATTGCCTTGATAATCTCCAACATTTGAATATCTGACACTGTAAGCGTTTTTAACTTCTGTGTCGGGCTATATGGAAGTTTCTCCTGCTCTAAGAATTTAATCGTTTCTTTTCTAACTGTCTTCCAGTCTACCTTACCAAATTTATTTACCGGCAATCGCCCTAAAAATAAATTTTCTTCAATAGACATTTCCGGTACATAATTCAATTCTTGAGCAATCATTGCAATTCCACGTTCTTTTGCTTGAATAGGATTTTTAATTTCCACCGCTTCTTCATCAATAAATATCTGTCCAGAATCAGCTTTATAAATACCATTGATGATTTTCATCAACGTGGATTTCCCCGCTCCATTCTCTCCGCAAAGAGCATGAACCGTTCCTTTTCTAACAGCAAAATTAACATTATCCAAAGCCTTAACTCCTGGGAACGACTTGTTAATCCCGCTGACACGCATTTTGATATTCTCCACTTTCACTTTCCTCCCTTGCAATAGTTTCACTCACACACTGCCCGTTTTTGTTTGTTCGTGACTGTTTTGTCGCAGAAACAGCGTGTTTGTATAATTGATATAATTATCAACCATTTTTCCCTCTGCTTTATATGCATTTTGCTCTTTATAGTATAGATTTTACTACCCCCTACCCTATCTGTCAAGTCAATTTTTAACCCTTTAAACTGTCTTTTTTTGCTTTTTTTAATAATATTCATTTATATATTACATTTTTAATTTACATCTAATTCATATTTGATTCTGTTTTCTTTTGAAATCAAACTTATATTTTTAGTTTTGTGTTGATTTATTTTTGTTTATGTGGTATTTTTTCGTTATAAAGATAATTTCACAACAGAAAGGAGGAATTAAACTATGATTCACACATTAACCTTAAACCCCGCCATAGATAGAATCCTTTATCTTAATCACTTTGAAAAAAATGTTACAAATCGGATTCGAAACAGCTTAGACACTATTGGCGGAAAAGGTACACACGTTTCAATTAACCTTGCACTATTAGGAGCGCAAAATACCGCTTGGGGCATCTGTCACGGTGACAACGGACTTCGCGTCATCGATATGTTAAAGGACTATAACATTAATATCCGCTTTAACCATTACGACAAAAACGGCAAAGAAACCCGAACTAATTATCTTCTTATTGAGGATTCAGGAGATTGTACTATTGCTGCTGAATGCGGAGTCACTCTAAAAGAGCATGAACTTTCAGAACTCCTTACTACAATGGGAGAAATTATAACACCTGGAGATTATCTGGTATTTTCCGGCGATGCCTCCAACTCGCCCGATTCATCCATCTACAACAAAATACTGCATGCTTTAAAAGCTAAAAACTTAAAGGTTTTTATCGACACTAGCGGACAATCTTTAGAAGACTGTCTACGAGAATCTCCATACATGATAAAGCCTAATTTAGATGAACTCTCTACATTGGTCGGATATTCCATACCAAACGAAGACCATTCAATTGTTACGGCAATTCATTCGCTAGATAGTTTTAACATCCCAATTATTGCTGTATCTCTTGGTGGTGATGGTTCTATTGTAAAAACTTCTGATTCCATCTATCGCGTATATCCACCAAAAGTGCATGCAATTAACACCATCGGATGTGGTGATTCTTTTCTTGCAGGATTTATATACGGCTTATCAAAAGACATTAACATGGAAGAAATCTTACGCATTGCCACCGCTATATCTGCAGCAACTGCTGAGTCTACACTTTCTGTAGGATACTCCTCTGACCGCATGAACGCGTTAAAAGATGCTGTAAGAATTGAAAAAATCTATTAAATATATTAAAGTAAAAGGAGAATGTATTATGAGTAATTTATCTTATTACGAGATGAGACAAGAAATGGTAAAAGTAGCAAATTTAATGTGGGAACGTCGTCTTACAAACGCCGCTGGGGGAAACTTTGCAGTCCGAGTAGACAATAATCGTATACTAATCTCGCCGTCTCTTATGTCTGAACGCAAGCACTGCGATATGAAACCCGAAGACTTCTTACTAATCGATTATGACCAAAACATTTTAGAAGGTGAAGGAAAACTTTCAAGAGAAGGACTTATGCATGTATTAATTTTAAGCAATTTCAAGGAAATAGAATGCACCATTCATGCACACCCTTTCTACTGTATGCCTTTCGTTGCTCAGGCAAAACCAATTCCAAACGTAACTGAAGCAACAATGGGCAGAGGCGAGGTTGGATGCATTAAATGGACCAAAGCATATTCTGAGGAATTAAGCCGTAATGTATATCAATATTTCGAAGATCACCGTGAACTCGCTGTCAAAAAGCCAATCGGAATGATTATGCCAAAGCACGGTGTTGTCGTATCCGGTCCTAGCATTTATTTGGCGTACAGCATGTTAGAAAGAATCGAGTGCGACGCTTTTTGTACCATTACCAAAAATCTCATCTAAAGATTATAAAACAAGGATGGTATAAACTATGTATAGTCAAGAAAGAAAAGCGAAAATCATCGACATGTTAGGGGCTCAGTCTTCTATTAGCGTTAATATACTTGCAGATATACTACACACTTCAAAAGAGACCATACGCCGCGATTTAAAAGATCTGGAAGCTGAAGGAATTCTCACACGAACACACGGAGGTGCTATCTTAAACGCAAACACCCCCAACGTAGGAACCGCTGCTAAATACGGCGACTCCGTACTAAACAACGAGTATCCTTTTGCATTGAGACACATTCGCAACATTCCTGCGAAAAAAGAAATAGCAAAAAAAGCGGCTTCGTTAATCAAAAACAGAGATACTATTTTTATAGACAATAGTTCCACCACCTTATTTTTACTGGACTATATCCCCAAGGAATTACACCTTACGATAATTACCAACTCTATTAAGGTACTTTTAGAAGCCGCCAAATTAGAGAATCCCAATCTTTCTCTAATTTCCCTTGCAGGTTTTTATAACTGTAATAACTATTCCGTCTATGGTACTCGAACAATCAAAAGCGCAGAAGACTTTTTTCCAGACAAAACATTTATTTCATGCACCGGTGTCACTCTTGATAAGCAACTAACTGACATCAGTCTTAACGAGATAGATACCAAACAAGCAATGATGAAAAAATCTGAAGAAACCTATCTTCTTGTCGACCACACAAAATTCGAGATTAACGGACCTTTCTATTTATCCGATTTCACTGAAATTGATTGTATTATTACGGATAAATACGACTATACTCCCGAGACTTCTGAAACAATCCGAACAATCACCAAGAAGCACGGAGTTCGGATGATTACCAATTAAGGAGGGTTTTCATTGAATATTTTAGCCTTTGACCTTGGAGCCAGCGGTGGCAAGCTTTTTCTTGCCACTTTAAACAATGACGAAATTTCCTTCAAAGACATCCATCGCTTTGAAAATGTATCACACTCTGTAAACGGAACACTTTACTGGGATATTCTTGGCATTTATAAAGAAATGAAGCGGGGTATCAAAAAAGCCATACAACTCACTGGCGACCAAATCGACTCTTTTGCTATTGACTCCTTTTCTAACGATTTTGTATTAATTGATAAAGAAGGAAGTATGTTAACTCCCGTCCGTTGTTATCGAGACAAGCGCACAGAACGACATGCTAGTAAAATATACTCCAAACTTTCTAAAGAACAACTTTATACATTGTCCGGAAACCAAAACGCTCTTTTCAACACTTATATGCAACTTGCCGCCATGCGCGAAGACGGTCAGGGATACCTTCTAGATCACGCTTATAAATTGTTGTTTATTCCTGATTTTTTAATCTATTGTCTAACCGGAAAAACCATTTCCGAATATACAATTTCTTCCGTCAGTCAAATGTATGATTTCAACAAAGATGGCTGGTGCCAAGAAATTCTTGACGCATATAATATTCCTTTGACACTTTTGGGCACGCTTACAAAACCCGGCATTACACTTGGTTATACACGAGACAGCTTCAATCAAACACTAGGAACAAAAGGGTTTCCTGTTTCAGTTGTATGCGAACATGACACTGCATCAGCTTACCTTTCGTCCCCTTTAACTGATGACTGTGTTCTTATCAGTTGCGGGACTTGGGCTCTCATCGGCACCGAACTTGAACATTGTGTTATCACAAAAGAAAGTTATCAAGCAAATCTTGCTAACGAAGGCGGTTTTATCGGACATCACCGTCTCCTCCGCAATGTCATGAGTTCGTGGTTTATTCAGGAAACTAAACGTTATTACAAAGAACACGGGCAAGATTATAATTTTTCACAATTAGGCGAGTTTGCCAAATCGGCTACTCCTTTTCAATTTCTATTTGACCCTGATGATAACCGTTTTTATTCCCCTGGGAATATTCCTCAAAAAATTCAATCCTATTGTTTAGAACATTACAAAAAACAGCCAAAAACCGTAGGCGAAATTATTCGTTGTATTTACGAAAGTCTGGCCATGAAGTTTCGTTGGACCATCGAGCAATTAGAACAAGCCTCTCATAAAAAGCTGTCAGTAATTAATATGATGGGCGGTGGTTCAAAAGCCGAAATGCTTTGTCAATTTACAGCAAATGCCTGCAGCAAAAAAGTCATTGCTGGTCCAGAAGAAGCTACTGCCATTGGAAATATCACTGTTCAGCTCATCGCAACCGGACAGGCAACCAATCTTGAAGAGGCAAAAAATATTATGTCTCCCGTAATTAAAACCAAAGAATATTTTCCATTACAGACAGATATCTGGGAACAGCAATACCAACATTATTTAAATTTATTACAGTAATTATAAGGAGGTGCTATATGAAAAACATACTTACTTCACCTTTTATTGCAGAAATCTGCGATATAACAGCCAATATGTACAGACTCGGATGGGATGAACGCAATGGCGGAAACATCAGCCAACTATTAAGCCCTTCAGAACTTACCGATTACCTTGACTTAAACAATATCATTAAAACAATATCGCTTTCATTTAACGCTTCCGAATTATCGGGATGCATATTTTTAGTTACAGGAACCGGAAAATATTTTAAAAATATCATCAAAAACCCTAGCGAAAACCTAGGTATCGTTCGAGTTTCGGAAAACGGAAGCGAATTGGAACTTTTGTGGGGATTCGAAAACAATGCACTACCTACAAGCGAATTTCCCACCCATCTTATGACTCATATAACTCGTCTAAAAGCAGACAATACACATCGGGTTGTTATTCACTGTCACCCAACAAACACAATCGCTATGAGTTTCGTATGTTCCTCGGACGAAAAAACATTCACAAAAACTTTATGGGGTATGTGCACTGAATGTATCGTTGTCTTTCCAGACGGTATTGGAGTTGTTCCTTGGATGGTTGCCGGAACAAATTCTATAGGGGAGGCAACCGCACAAAAAATCAAAGATCGCCGTTTAGTTGTTTGGGCACAGCATGGAATCTTTGGTACAGGTTCTTCTCTGGATGAAGCCTTTGGACTAATTGAAACAGTGGAAAAAGCGGCAGAAATTTACATGAAAATTGCCCATCTTGAAATCAAAAATAGAATTCCCGAAGAACATTTAAAAACACTAGCAGAGAATTTTCATGTAATCCCTAGAGCTGGTTATCTCGATTATTAATAACTTTAAAGGAGATTTTAATTATGTATTTAGAAAAAATGTTTGGATTAAATGGAAAAGTTGCAATTGTAACAGGCGGCGGTCAGGGTATCGGTCAAGTTATTGCTCAAGGTCTTGCAAAAGCCGGAGCTGAAGTCGTGATCATCTGTCGTTCTGGCGCCAGCGAAACTGTAAATCTAATCACTAAAGATGGCGGAAAAGCCTATGATATTAAAGCTGATGTAACTGACGAAACGCAAGTCAACGTTGCACTCGAAGAAATTCTCAAACGTTCAGGTTCTATCGATATTTTATTTAATAATGCTGGAATCTGCATACATCAATCTACGCTTCAAACCACAATAGAAGAATTTCGACAAGTTGTAGATGTGAACTTGACCGGAGAATTCATTATGGCTCGAGCTGTCGGAAAAATCATGATTGAACGCGGAATCAAAGGAAGCATTATTAATATGGCATCTATGTCTGGTACAATTGTCAACATCCCACAATGGCAATGTTCTTATAACGCTTCTAAAGCAGCTGTCATTCACATGACTAAATCTTTAGCTGTAGAATGGGCTGATTATGGTATTCGTGTAAATTCTCTAAGTCCCGGATACATCTCAACTCCAATGGCCGTTGATGTTCCGATAGAATTAAAACAAGCATGGCTTCCGCTAATGCCTCTTCATAGAATGGGAACTCCCGAAGAACTCATTCCACCAATTTTATACTTAGCCTCTTCTGCCTCTAGTTATACAACTGGAAGCGATATTATTGTAGACGGCGCTTATTCTTGTCAATAAATTGATTTTCCATATACGCCAGTAATATCACAAATTTTAAAACCCAAAAACTCTTGCAGCATCTTATAATTTATTTGATGTTCTGCAAGAGTTTTTTATTAATGTTTTTAACTACAATTATTGTTTTATTATTCTTTCTGCATCATTTATACTACATCCGCAAAATCCTAAAGGTTTGGGGTTTCTTGCATATTGTCCGTGATAATCACTCCCTCCCGTTAAAAGTAGTTTATATCGCTTCGCAATCATAAGCAATCGTTGTCTAGACTCTTCGTCATTTCTTGGGTGCCATACTTCTACTCCACGAATCAAATTCTCTCTTGCATATCTTTCAATCAGTTCAAACGAATTGAACTGTTGTGCATGTGCTATTACCGCTACTCCCCCTACGTGTCGAATCAAATTAATAACTTCCTTCGTTTTTGGATATCTACTCGGGACAAAACAACTGCCTTTAGATGAAATCAAAGACACCATCAATTCTCCAACCGCCGTATTCGTATACCCCATATCGCATAGTGGTTGCATAATATGACATTCATAAATTGACTTGCTGTTTTCTGCATATTTCTTTACCACTTCTCGATTGAGAAGTGGATAGATTTCACGAATTTTATCCACCATCTTCAGCTTCTGTTCTTGTCGTCTTTCTCGCGTTTTTTTCAAGAAACTTTCTAACAACATGCAATCTTGCGGGTTATAACATAGCACGTGAACACTTCTTCCCGTCTCCTCGTCTCTTGATGATATTTCCACCCCAGGTATGACCTTCACCCCTAAAGCTTCTCCCAGATACTCCGCTTCTTCCACTCCTGCCATCGTATCATGATCTGTAATAGCAATATATTTAAGACCAATCATCTTTGCATATTCCATAACTTCTCTTACATTTCTGGAAGCATCAGAATACGTCGTATGAACATGGAGATCACAATCATTCTCACATTTCATTCCATTCTTCCCGTCCTTACTACCTATGCTTCTTCTCGGTCATTGGTCAGTTTCAACTTATCAAGAATATAGAAAATCAGACTTAAAATCATGGCAACTACACATGCAAGCACCATTCCTGTAAGCTGGATGTTGCCGAAATTCACTTTGATACCGGACAGACCTGTCACAAACACAATTGAGGTCAGCATCAGATTTCTGGAGCGTCCGTAATCCACCTGCGAATCCACAAGAATACGGATCCCTGAAGCTCCGATCATTCCGTACAGAAGGAAGGAGATTCCCCCGATCACAGGTCCTGGAATGGTCTGGATCAACATTGCCAGTTTTCCTACAAAGGAACAAATGATAGACAGCACTGCCGCTCCGCCGATCACTCGCACACTGTACACCTTAGTTACAGCCATCACTCCGATATTCTCCCCATAGGTTGTTGTTGGCACAGAGCCGATCAAACCAGATAACATGGTCGAAAAATTATCACCGAACAAAGAGCGGTGAAGTCCCGGCTTCTTGAGAAGATCGCGCCCTACAATCTTACTTGTCACAACCTGATGCCCAATATGCTCTGAAGTAATAACCAGAAGCACCGGCAGGATCATCATGATCGCTCCCAAATCGAACTTCGGTGTCTGAAAGTTCGGAACCGCGAACCATGCCGCCTCTGCCACCTGTGAAAAATCAAGAATACCACAGGCAAGCGCCGCAATATATCCCGCAATTACAGCAATCAGAATCGGAATAACCGACAAAAATCCACGGAATAAAATATTTCCAAAGACAGCAACACCGAGCGTTACCGCAAACACAATCACATTTTTCATATCTATGGTTTCATCCAGAAGTCCGGCATTACTTGCCGCAGAACCGGAAAGTTCCAGTCCGATCAATGCTACAACCGGGCCCATCGCCGCCGGTGGCAGAACAATATCAATCCAGTCTGTCCCACATTTATAAATAATAAAGGAAAGAACGCAGCCACAAAATCCTACTGCAACAAAACCACCAAGCGCATATTCATAGCCCATTTCAGCAATGACAATTCCCGCCGGAGCAAGAAACGCGAAACTGGAGCCAAGATAAGCCGGAGCCTGTCCTTTCGTCACCGCGATAAAAATTAAGGTACCAACTCCGTTCATGAATAACACGATTGCCGGATTGATGCCAAAAATAAACGGTACCAGCACAGATGCTCCAAACATTGCAAACATATGCTGAATACTCAGAGGAAGCAGTAACTGAAAAGGCACCTTATCCTCAACTTGAATAATTCTCTGATTTTCCATTTGATTTCCTCCTACTTGTATGAACTCTCACTTTTTATATTCTATCATACAAGCAGGAGGAAAGAAACTATCTTTTTCTTCCAGCTACAGCATTTGCCTCCTTCCATCTTCCACCCTGCATATTTCTGCCCTGCTGGCTAAGAAGAAGCGATACAACATTAAACATAGCTGCTGCCGAAGTGACTGCATAGAAACGGGTGTAATTTTCTTTATTCAAATTCGCAGATACCCAGCCCATGCCCACAAATATATTCACCAATAACAAGATTACAGTGAGGATCAAAAATGTCTTCCTGACATCTGTGTAAAAATACAAACCAACTGCACACAGCGCACTGTATACGACCGCTGACACCGCAACGTTTCGATAGTCACACAGAAACGTTCTCTTCTTCATGCTGATCAGTAATACCAGCAGCAAGAAGATTGCAATCAACAAAAAATCCAACGCCACTTGTTCCTTCGTTATCACTTGAAGCCCCATCACGCCCATTCCGATAAATGCGTGAACCGCCGGAGCAAGAAGAATTGCCAATATCTGGAATAATACAAATTGAATCCCAAGCTTTGATGTACATTGAAAAATCAGCTCCGTCGCAACAGATATCACACACCATGTTACAAAAAGCCAGGTGAAGCGTCCGCTTCGAAATACATTTCCAAATAGGTAACTCATTACAGCACTTAAGACAAATCCATAGATTAAAATACTTCCAATCGTCCGGTTCAACTGGCGAGATGTAATAAATTCCTTCTCCGTATCCATGCTCAGCACTTCCCTGACCACTTCCGTAAGACGTCCCATCTTCTCTCCGAACATTTCACTGTTCATCGTCTCATACTGTATATTATGCTGTCTGATATACCGGCACATCCACTCGATCTCTTCCAGATTCTTTTTCTCTTCTTTTAATTCTTCTAGTCTGCACTCTGCTGCCTCAGGAAGCTCTAATTCTTTCTCAATAATTCTTTTAATATCCTTCACCGATATTCCCAGCATTCGCAAATATTTAATCTTGCGAAGCGCCTCTACATCCGAATCTCTATATTCCCTGTAGTTATTCGCTTCGTTTCGTTCCGGTGTGATCAGTCCTTCTTTTTCATAAAAACGGATATTGGCTCTTGTCATTCCTGCAAGCTTTTCTACTTCTTGTATCGTCATATCTAACACCTGCCTTTCCTTGTTAAGGAAATCATAAACTATAAACCTTGTTTACAGTCAAGTGCTTTCGATCTCTTTCGCTTACCTCTACTCCATTTTCTCTAAAAATGCTTTGTATCCGCGGTAGCCCTCGTAAATATCCGCCTTGCTTGCAATTTCCCAAGGCGCATGCATAGACAACACTGCCATACCGCTGTCAATGACATTCATTCCATAATTTGCCATGATATAGGCGATCGTTCCTCCGCCGCCTTTATCCACTTTGCCAAGCTCTGCTGTCTGGAAAGCTACGTCTGCTCCGTCAAAGACGCCTCTTAATTTCCCAATATACTCGGCATTTGCATCACTGGAACCACTTTTTCCACGACTTCCGGTATATTTATTAAGGCAAAGACCGTTTCCGAAAAATGCTGCATTTTTCTTTTCAAATACACCTGCAAACATTGGATCATACGCTGCGCTCACATCGGAAGACAGCATATAAGAATTCTGAAGTGCCCGTCTCACTTTCAGATCAGATTCTCCAACAGTCAAAGCCATAATCTCTGCTACTGCATTTTCAAAAAATCTGGAATGCATTCCGGTCGCGCCCACGCTTCCGATCTCCTCTTTGTCCACTAAAAGGCAACAGCTTGTACGTCTTGGATTTTTCACTTCCAACATAGCAAATAAAGACGTAAATGCGCAGATTCTGTCATCCTGTCCGTAAGCAAGAATCATACTCCTATCAAGTCCGCAATCTCTCGCCTTTCCAGCCGGAACCACTTCTAATTCTGCCGAAAGGAAATCTTCCTCTTCCATGTCATAGTTGTCTTTCAGGTAGCGGAGAATCATTGCTTTTACTAAATCCTTCTCTTTCTTTTCTTCTTCCTTCTCCTCTTCCACCAACGGTCTTGAACCCACCAGTACATCCAGAACTTCTCCTTCAATCACAACACTGGCTTTTTTCTCCATCTGTTCTCCTGCCAAATGAATCAGAAGATCAGAGATTACAAGTACCGGATCGTCCTCTTTCTCTCCGATTGTGATATCCACAGTCGTACCGTCCTTTTTTGCCACTGTTCCATGCAGCGCAAGCGGAATGGCTGCCCATTGATATTTCTTAATTCCGCCATAGTAATGTGTATCAAGATATGCAAGCTCTGACTCTTCATACAGAGGATTCTGTTTCACATCCAAGCGCGGAGAATCCACATGAGCTCCGAGAATGTTCATTCCTCTCTCCAATGGTTCCTCACCTATCTGAAACAGAGCAAGTGCTTTCCCCATCTGATTGACATATACTTTATCACCGCATTTGAGTTCTGCATTTTCTTTTACATATTCCGCAAGATCTTTGTATCCGGCTTCTTTCGCCATATCAACTGCAAGACTGACGCTTTCTCTCTCTGTCTTTCCGGCATCCAGACAGCTCTTATAGCGGCTGCTGACTTTTTCCACTTCCTCCAACTGTTCATTGGTGTATGTTTTCCAACGATTTACTCTTTCCAATTTTATGCCCTCCGTTTCCGTCTTATATTTCTTCTATTATATACTCTGTGTTATACTTGTGCAAACTATTCGGTTTTCATAATCCTAATATACTTCAACGGAGGGCTATTCTTCTATTATCGATTCTCGCGGATGACATTTATGAAAACAACTCGGGAGTTTGACAGTTAAATATTAAAAAAAGTGTTCGCAGGTCGCATAAAACCTGCTTTTTTTGTGTCAAATTTATTGTTTTATTCTATTGTATTTTATAGCAATATATGGTAAAATAAGGTATGGAGGTTTTTTTATGCGAGTTACGACATCTAAATCAAAAAATTCAGAATCCTTTTATATTTCGAAAGGATACATCAACAACAAAGGGGTTAGTACTTCTGTGATTGTTCGTAAACTTGGAACACTCAAAGATTTACTTCCTGAACACGGGCCGACTCGTGATGATGTTATGGAATGGGCTAGGGAAGAAGCCAGATTGGAAACAATAAAATACAAAAAAGAGCAACAGACTAAATCTGTTCAAATAACTTTTCATGCTGACCAAAAGCTTGATTATAATCAGCAGGTCTTTTATCGGGGAGGATATCTTTTTCCGCAGGCTTTTTACTATCGTCTTCATCTTGATAAGGCTTGTCGAAAGCTTCGGGACAAACATAAATTCAAATATGATATCAATGCCATTCTTTCTGACCTGATTTATGCCAGGATTTTGGAACCGGTAAGCAAACGTTCTTCATTTAAAGTAGCTTCTGAATTTTTGGAAAAACCTTCCTATCAGCTGCATGACATATATCGGGCTCTTGATGTATTAGGAAATGAATGTGATTTTATTCAAGCCGAGGTATACAAAAACAGTCATCTTCTTGGAAAGAGAAATGATAAGATACTCTATTATGATTGTACAAACTATTTCTTTGAGATTGAGCAGGAAGATGGTGACAAAAAATACGGTAAATGCAAAGAACACCGTCCAAATCCAATCATACAGATGGGAATGTTTATGGATGGAGACGGCATCCCTCTTGCTTTCTCGCTTTTTCCAGGAAATGCAAATGAACAGACTTCATTAAAACCTCTGGAAGAAAAAGTGCTTCAGGATTTTGGCTGCACTAAATTTATCTACTGTAGCGATGCAGGGCTTGGTTCAGAATCCATTAAAAGAATTAATCATGCAGGAGAACGGGCATTTATTGTTACTCAGTCTATTAAAAAGTTAAATAAAGAGGATAAAAAATGGGCTTTGGATAAGACAAGCTTTAAGCGTGTCACAGATGATTCACCGGTTGATCTTTCAAAGATCCCAGAAGACGATACTGGATTATATTATAAGGATGAGCCTTATACCCCGCATTCCCTGCACCAACGTCTTATCATCACATACTCTCCTAAATATGCCAAATATCAGAAAGCGATACGTGATGCTCAGGTGGAGCGTGCTGAAAAAATGCTCAAATCCGGAAAGATAAAAAAAGAACGAAGAAATCCAAACGATCCAGCCAGATTTATCGGGAAGACCGCTGTTACTGAAGATGGTGAGATTGCAAAGATTGAAAACTATCTGGATACAGATAAGATTGAAAACGAAGCACTTTATGATGGACTGTATGCAGTAACAACAGATCTGCTGGACGATGATGTAAAAGATATCTTGAAAGTAAGTGAGGGACGATGGGAAATCGAAGAATGTTTCCGCATCATGAAAACCGATTTTGAAGCCAGACCTGTATATCTTCAAGATGAAACACGCATCAAAGCACATTTTTTGATATGTTTTCTTTCATTAGCCATCTACCGTTATCTGGAAAAGAGTTTAGGAAGCATTTATACTTGCGAAACGATTTTGGACAAACTCAAAACCATGAATTTTGCTGATGTACAGGAACAGGGATTCATGCCTCTGTATACACGGGATAAATTAACCGATACTTTGCATTCAGTGTGCGGTTTTGAAACAGACTTTCAGTTCATTACGAAAAGTCAGATGAAAACGATTCAGAAAAAAAGTAAGGGTAGGAAATAAATTACCATACTTCAAAACGAGAGCAAAACACCTCGCAACCAGCATAAACACTGGGTTTGCGAGGTGTTTTAATCTACTTAACTGTCAAAGACAGGATTATATACTCTGTGTTATACTTGTGCAAACTATTCGGTTTTCATAATCCTAATATACTTCAACGGAGGGCTATTCTTCTATTATCGATTCTCGCGGATGACATTTATGAAAACAACTCTTTTACTGTCGGATAAATCTTGCGAAATTTCTGATACCTCTCTTCATACTTAGCAACCAGTTCTTCTTCCGGCTCCACTGTATCAATCACTTTCACAAGCTTCTTAGCAATGGTTTCCACATCCTCGTACTCTCCGCATCCGACAGCTGCAAGCATAGCTCCTCCAAGAGCAGGACCTTCCTCGCTCTCGATGACATCCACCTTCATATTCATTACATTGGCAATGATCTTCTTCCAGAGCGGGCTCTTTGCTCCACCGCCGCAGATCTTCGTCCGTTCCATCTGAATCCCCAGACTTCTCGCAACTTCCAGAGAATCACGCAGTCCGAACGCAACGCCCTCCAGAACCGCCTGCGTCATATCTTCCCTTGTCGTATCCATGGACATTCCAATAAACATCGCTCTTGCATCCGGGTTATTATGAGGAGAGCGTTCTCCCATCAAATACGGAAGATAGAATACTTGGTTCTCCCCAAGCTTTGTAATTCCACTTTGTTCTGCCGCAAAATCTTTTGTCTTCAATATTTCTTCATTCCACCATTTATTACAGGAAGCAGCACTCAACATACATCCCATCAGATGATAGTGCCCATCCGCATGTGCAAATGAATGAAGTGCATTATGCTCATCCACTCCAAATTTTTTACTGGAGATAAAAATAGTTCCTGATGTCCCGAGGGAAATGTTGCACATTCCTTCTCCTACCGTTCCTGTTCCGACAGCTGCCGCCGCATTGTCTCCGGCTCCCGCGATTACCTTCACATCTGAAGATAATCCCAACGCTTCCGCAATTTCACGCTTCAAGGTTCCAACCACTTCGAAGCTCTCATATAATTTCGGAAGCATCTCTTCCGTAATGCCACAAATGTCAAGCATTTCTTTCGACCAGCAGCGGTTTTTCACATCCATCAGAAGCATTCCCGACGCATCGGATACATCTGTACAAAACGAACCGGACAGCTTATACGCAAGATAATCTTTCGGAAGCATGATCTTTTTGATTTTTGCAAAATTATCCGGCTCATGTTTTTTCATCCACAGAATCTTCGGCGCTGTAAATCCGGCAAACGCAATATTTGCAGTATATTCCGATAGCTTTTCCTTCCCGATTACCTGATTGAGATAATCCGTCTCCTCACCAGTTCGTCCGTCATTCCATAAAATTGCCGGGCGAATCACCTCGTCATTTTCGTCAAGCGCTACCAGACCATGCATCTGCCCGCCGAAACCAATCCCCGCCACATTATCTTTGTCACACTCGGCAGTTAACTCTTTGATTCCGTCCATCGCTTGTTCAAACCAGTCCTCCGGCTTTTGCTCTGACCAGCCCGGATGCGGAAAATACAAAGGATATTCTCTGGAAACAATTTTTTTAATCTCTCCTTTTTCATCCATCAATAACAGCTTTACTGCTGAAGTTCCTAAATCTACGCCTATATATAGCATTTTTTCGCCTCCTCATTATGCAAATGGGTTTTCTGTTTTGTATCTCTCTCCTGACGGCTGATTATAACCAATTTCCTCTACCGGCACCCCAATATACTTAAACACCTCATACAATTCTTTTCCATAATGGCCAAATGCAACTGCGCCATGATGTGGATAACCACCTTCAATCAATACATGACGATAAAATCTCCCCATTTCTGGAATCGCAAAAATACCTACAGCTCCAAAAGATCTGGTCGCAACTGGAAGCACTTCTCCCTGTGCAATATAAGCACGTAATTTATTATCAGCCGTGCTCTGCAAACGATAAAATGTAATATCCCCAGGAACAATATCTCCCTCTAACGTTCCCTGTGTTACTTCTTCCGGCAATGCTCGCGCCATAATCATTTGATATTTCATCTCACAGGAAGTCAATTTGCCAGAAGCTGTATTTCCACAATGGAATCCCATAAAAGTATCTTTTTGTGTATAATCATATTGGCCTTTGATATCACTATTATACATATCTTTTGGAACCGTATTATTAATGTCCAGAAGTGTGACTACATCTCCACTTACAACAGTTCCGATAAATTCACTCAATGCCCCATAAATATCAACTTCACAGGATACCGGTATTCCTTGTGCGGTCAAACGGCTATTTACATAGCATGGTACAAATCCAAACTGGGTCTGAAATGCCGGCCAGCATTTTCCCGCAATTGCCACATATTTTCGATACCCTTTGTGCTCTTCTACCCAGTCTTTTAAAGTCACTTCATACTGTGCAAGCTTGGATAGAATCTCCGGTTTTTTATTTCCTTCCCCGAGTTCTTCTTCCATTTCCTTTATTACTTCTGGAATTCTCTTATCTCCTGCATGATTATTAAATGCTTCAAAAAGATCCAGTTCTGAATTTTCTTCAATCTCAACGCCCAAGTTATAGAGTTGTTTAATCGGTGCATTACATGCCAGGAAATTCAGCGGTCTAGGTCCAAAGCTGATAATTTTTAAATCATTTAATCCAATAACAGCTTTCGCGATTGGAAGGAACTCATGAATCATATCCGCACACTCTTCTGCATCTCCGACCGGATATTCTGGAATATAAGCACGAATATTTCTAAGCTGCAAATTGTAACTTGCATTTAACATTCCACAATATGCATCTCCACGTCCCTGAATCAAATTGTCGCCAGTTTCCTCAGCAGCCGCAACAAACATTTTAGGTCCATCAAAATGTTTTGCTAATAATGTCTCAGAAATTTCCGGCCCGAAATTCCCAAGGTATACGCAAAGCGCATTACATCCCGCTTTCTTAATATCCTCTAAAGCCTGTATCATATGAATCTCACTCTCTACAATACAAATTGGACATTCATAGATTTCTTTTTCTCCATACTTATTTTTATAAGCCTCCATCAAGTTCTTTCTTCTATTCACTGACAAACTCTCTGGAAAACAATCTCGGCTAACTGCAACTACACCAATTTTCACTTCTGGTACATTATTCATAATCACATTCCCTCCTTATTCTTTAATCTTTACAAAAATGTTTTCTCCTTTTAATCCACAAAAAGCACCTTCAATTTCGGCCTCTTCATGTGCAAGCAGCCATTTATTACATGCCACCAGTAACCGTTCTTCCCCCTGATTTCCGACAGAGTATTTAACTTGCTCATTCGTTCCCTCCGGCAAAACAACTACCCAACGAAATCCTTCTTCCGACGTCATACAAGGCGCGTAATGAAGTGTTGTCGCAAAAATCTCTACTACAGTACCAGCAGGAACGAAAAATGCTTCCACTCGAGAGGTATCGTATGTAAAATCTTCTTCTATGTCCTGCTGTTTACCAACCAAAAGAATCGCATCTGTAACAGCAACATTCACCTCCGAGCATCGATGGTATTCCAAGGCATTTAATTTCTTATTCTGTCCATTGCAATAGCCTATTTCAATTGGAAGTCCCCCAAATGCACGTTTTGTAAAATCGTTCGCAACATCCAATTCTTCCAGCTCTTCCACCGACGCTTCATAGATCACCTCATTTTTCGGCAGTGGCATATGGCCCATCACTTTTAATAATTGTGTGATATCGTACCCGTGCAACACTTTCCCGTAAGGGTAAAATGCTTTTTCTGTCACGTTCTTAATATCCATCTTTCACCCTCCTTTTTTCTTCTGTTTTCATTATATCAATTTACTTTTTTTCTTACGACCAAATAGTTAACTCATTTATAGTCTTTTCTTGTCTTTCTCAGTATTTATCTCATATTAAAAGTAGCGCCTCATTTCATAGACCCTGCTTTTTGTGTATACGACATTATTATTTTTTGTTCAAATCTTCTTTACGGAATTCACTTGGTAATTTTTTGTACTTTTTCTGAAACACCTTCGTAAACGCCTTACTATTAGCAAATCCATTCTGACTTGCGATCACCCCAATTGGCAAATCCGTATTGACCAGATCTTTATACGCGTATTCCAGTCGAAGATTATCTAAATAGCTTTTATAATTTGTCTTGGCATATTTTTGAAACATTCGAGAAAGATATGTCGGTGAATAACCAAACGTTTCTGCCAGACTTTCAAGTGAAAGATCCTTTTTATAATTTTCTTTCATATAACCAGTAATCGAAGACAATTTGTTTAATTTTTTATTACTCTTCACCATTTCATCATCTACATTTATTTCTCGATATTTACTCACAAGAAGATAAATAAGCATATAGAAATGACTCTGCACTTTTAATTCATATCCAACATCCTTTTCAACATACGTTTGATACATGTCTTCAATCAGCCTCATCACATTTTCATCCTGCAGTCGGCTGCTATGCGAAAAATAAATAAACCGGTCATCCGTATAATACTTTTCAAATGTGGATAAAGGAATCTGCAATACAATTGTAAAATTCGCGTTCGGAGAATGAATGGAATGAATCTCATTCGAATTGACAAGCATAAATTCTCCCGGCTTTAAAGCATATCTGTTTTCATTTACATAAAACTCCAAATTTCCTTCAAAAAGCGCAAATATTTCTACAGACCTATGCCAGTGCTTTTCTCTTATATAATTACCATCTTTTCCCTCAAAAACAAACATTTTAAACGGGATATCGTCATTGGGGATAATAATTTCATGTGAATACTCCATCTGCTGCCTCCTTACTATTAGCCATGACTATAACCTTATCATTCTTATTATAACACATCTACAACCACTCTGTCGCGCCGATTACCTCAACCGCTCTCGCGCCACATTGATTCGCATAACTGGCACATATTTTAAATTCCTTTCCTTCTGACAACGCATAGATAAACCCTGCTACGAAGCTGTCTCCTGCTCCTGTTGTATCCACACAAGCTTCACATTTGCACGCTGGAATCCACACACTTTCTTGTGCACTTCTCAGATAACACCCCTTCTTTCCACTCTTAACAACTACGTGCTTCACACCACTCTCCCATAAGCGCTCCGCCGCCTTTTCCACAGTTGCTTCTCCCGTGAGCAGCATTGCCTCCTCTGCATTAGGGATAAGATAATCCACATATTTTAATGCAGACGAGAATTCATCTATTGTCTCATTTCCTTTTCTCTTCGTCATATCTGCACACAAAATTTTATTCTGCTTCTTAGCATTCGCAAAAATGATTTCCAGTTCTTTTGCCCCAATCTCAGGAAAAACAAATATACTTGCAAAACAGATAATTTTCGTTTCTTTCGGAAATGGCATATGGATATCAGAAAATCTCAATTTTCTAAGACTTCCATTTCTATTCGTCAAAAAATTCCGTTCTCCACTTTCTTGAACAAGAACTACATTGATCCCCGTTATATAAGAATCTCTCGTAACATCCTCCGGCAGCTCGATTCCATATCTTTCACAATGTAAACAAACATAATTCCCTGCCTCATCATTTCCGAGAACAGTCTCCAGTCGTACAGACTTTCCATGCTTGGTCAATATCGTCGCCTCATTCAAAGCATCTCCTCCAACTGTCATATGAATCTCTTCCGCAGGATATGAGCCTACTTCAAATACTTTTGCTTCTGCTGGACGTACAAGTATATCTATGATAGCCGCTCCTATAATTACAATCTCTGCCATATCGCTTCTCCCACCTCTATCATATTACCGTTAGGGTCATAGAAACGCACTGCCCGTCTCGCACCTTCTGTCGCTTCCGGCCAAGAGAGTATCTGGATTTCCCGCTCATACTTCCGAAGCTTTTCCAAAAAAAGTTCAAGGTCCGTTTCTTCAAAATAAAGTTCTGAAGCATGATTTTTCCAGACAACTTTCTGCCCGAGTGTCTCTTCCCACACCTTAGATTCCTGCAAAACCAGACCTTCTGTCAGGATTGCATTCCCCTCTTGGTCAAGAATGACATCCAGACCGAACAGCTCTTTGTAGAATTGTTTGGAGCTTTCTATATCTTTTACAACGATCAAAATATTTTTCAACTTCATTTCCCCGTCCTCCTTCTTTCTTCCATCATAAAAGACTGCCCGCCATATGGCAAGCAGTCTTTCTACTTTCTCGTACCTTCTATTTTCTTTTCCACTCAGTCAGAAATATTTTCTTATTGCCAAAGCAACGCCTTCTTCATCATTGCCTGCCGTAATATCATCCTCTGCCCGATGCAAGTACAATACTTATTTTTCTCTCTTGCAATTTGCGAAGTTCAGCTATTGAAGCAGGAGTAATCTCACCGGCAGAATTAAACAGGGTTCCATCAATGTCCAGAGCGAGAAGTTTTATTTCCTGTGCTTTTATTAATTCTCCCATCTTTGTCTCCTTCTTAGACAATGTGATACACATATGCTCCGTAAGGCTCTAATGTAATCTCTCCGGAAAATGTCTCCGGCGCAGTTTCATAATTCGATAAGAGAAGTCTTCCCTCTTTTTCTTTCCATTCATCCCCTAAACGATACATTATCGTTTCTTCTGTAAAATTCGCAAGTACAACCAAGGTCTCATTTTTTCCTCTTCTCAGGTATGTATACACTTGCTCATTATCAGCATCCAGAAGTTCATACACGCCGTCAGTGATTATCGGCATCTCATGACGCAGCTTAATCAGTTTTTGATAATAGTAAAAAACAGAATTTTCATCTTCCAGACATGCCTTGGCATTGATTTCTCTATGGTTCGGATTCACACTGATCCACGATGTTCCTTCTGTGAAACCGGCCTTTTCCGAATCATCCCACTGCATAGGAGTTCTGGCATTATCACGGGATTTTAATCGGAGTAATTCCAGAGTATCCGCTTCGCTAAAGCCCTTTCTCTCTGTAAAATCTTTGAAAATATCCAACGCTTCAATGTCTCGATAATCTTCAATTTTATCGAAAAAGGCATTGGTCATTCCAAGTTCTTCACCCTCGAAAATATACGGTGTTCCCTGCATCATATGAAGTACTGTCCCTAACATTTTCGCAGACAACACGCGATACTTCGGTGTTTCATTTCCAAATCGTGTAACTGCTCTTGCCTGATCATGATTACTCCAATAGAGGCTGTTCCAGCCGCCGCACTCCTGCATCTTTTCCTGCCACTTAGTCATCACTTGTTTTAAGTCCACAAGATTAACTCTCGTTTTCGCATATTTTCCATTTTCATCATAATCCAGATGCATATGGTCAAAATGAAAGACCATATTCAACTCTTCCCGAGCTGCGGCTGTATACGGAACTGCTTCCTCTGCACTGGTATGCGGCGCTTCACCTACAGTCATAATGTCATATTTACTCAATACTTCCCGATTCATCTCCTGTAGATACTCATGCACTTTCGGTCCACTGGCACATCCTGCATAATAACTTCCATATGCCTTATTCTGTATCACCGGTCCATCCGGATATGCCGGATCTTTTGAAATCAATGTAATAACATCCATGCGGAATCCATCGATTCCTTTATCCAGCCAGAACTTAAGAATATCATATACTTCTCTCCGAACGTTCGGATTCTCCCAATTGAGATCCGGCTGTCCCTTGGCGAAAAGGTGAAGATAATACTGGTCTACAGTTTCTACATATTCCCATGTAGATCCTCCGAAACTGGACCCCCAGTTATTCGGCACCTCATCCTTCCAGATATAATAATCATGATACGGATTCTCTTTGCTTTTCTTGGCCTCTTCGAACCAAAAATGTTTATCAGATGTATGATTAACAACAAGATCCAGAATAATTTTAATCCCTGCCTTATGTGCTTCTAAAAGCAGACGGTCAAAATCCTCCATCGTTCCCAGTGTCGGTTCAATCTTTCGATAATCAGAAATGTCGTAACCGTTGTCAACCTGTGGCGACTGATAGATTGGATTCAACCAGATTACATCAATACCCAATTTCTTTAAATATGGAAGTTTTTCAGTCAGTCCGTTCAAGTCTCCGAAACCATCTCCATCTGAATCCCGAAAGCTTTTCGGATACACTTGATAAACGACACTTTTTTTCCACCATTCTGTCTCATTATTCATCTTCATCATCCCCATCATCCACAATATCATTCACATATTTCATTTCCATTCTGGACTCTTCCACAATCTCACGCATTCTTTCTACGCTGATATAATCGTCTTGCGGTTCCATCGCAATCTGAAATGCTAACGGAAGATTCATACCACTTACGATATGAGTGTGTGGACGGTTTCTATATTGAAAAAACTGCTGATTCACACTTCCGGAAGTCAGATCTGTTAACACAATGACCTCATCATCTGCCTCAAATTGATTCATCAGATCGGTCACCGCCTGTTCAATCGGCTGATTATCTACATAGGCAGAAAGTGCAACCGTTTCCTGCACACCGCCGGATACAAATTCCAAAGTTTCCTTTAATCCGTCTGCCATTTTATAATGAGACGCTGTTACTAATACTCTTTTCATCTTTTTCCCCTCCTATACAGCCAATATTCCAAAAAAGGAACATATCAGTGCAATCACAATAATCAGAAGAATCAACTTCGTCGGTGTCCATTTTTTATTACCAAGAAGTTTATATACAATCAGTGTCAGGAGAACCGGAAGAAGTGCCGGCATGATCTTATCTAAAATATCAGCCTGAAGATCCAGTTGTACTTCTCCCACTTTAAACTTTAACGCCGTTGTCATTTTTACCGAAGTTGCGATCAGGGCGCCCACAACACTCAAGCCCATGATGGATGCCGCTTCTGTAAATACAGATAACTTCTTTCCTAAATTCGTAATCAATTTCGTACCGGATGTATAACCGATCTGGAACATTTTTGACTTCACAAACCAGAAAGCAATATTACAGATCAGCCATACGATTGCTCCAAGAGGATTTCCCTGCTGTGCCATATAACCTGAAATCGATCCCATAATCGTTGGCCAAAGTACCCACACCAACGTATCTCCGACACCTGCAAATGGTCCCATCAAACTGGTCTTCAAAGACTGAACGGTTTCTTTTGCTTCAATTCCATCTTTTTCTTCCACAGCCAAAGTTGCTCCAAGAATTACGCTTGACATTACGGTTGTGGAATTAAAATAGTTAAAATGGTTATTCAGCGCCGCTTTATACTCTTCGTCCTTTTTGTAAATCTTACGAAGCACCGGAGCCATTGCCCATGCAACTGCAGGTCCCATCTGAGATTCGTAATTAAAAATGTTACATGCCATAAAATTATATCTTGCTGCTGTTTTTTTCAGATCGAGCTTTGTAACTTTATACTTTTCGCCATTCTCCATCTCATTGCTTGTTGCCGCATTTATCTCACTATTCATTTTGTTGTTCCTTTCATTATTCATCGAAATCGTCCCCCTTTTCATCTGGCGTTATCTCTGTTGCCGGACCGCCTGCTACAGCCGGCGCTTCCACCTTATTGATTTCTGTTGTAAAATACCAGAACGCTGCTGCAAAACCAATGATCGCAATTCCCAATACCGGAACACCTAAATAAGCAGAAAGTACAAAACCTACTAAAATAAACGGGAGGAATTTTTTCACCGGCATATAACGCATTAACATTCCAATACCGACTACAGGAAGCATGCCTGCGGCAATTGATAATCCATCCGTTACCCATTGTGGGATAAATTCTAATATAAAGTTCACAACATCCGCGCCAAAACAGACTACAATAACTGTCGGTATCAATGTCTGCAACGAACAGAGTGCCGGTCCGATTCATGCCTCCCGATTCATTCGGTTCCATTTGCCTTCATTATTGTCTGTCTGCATTTTATGTGCGACAAAGTTATTAATAATACGCACGACCACCTCTAACTGGATTGCCAGAAGACCGACAGGAAGTCCGACTGCCAGAGCCGCATCTGTTCCGGTTCCGGTGCGCACCGCTATAAAGGTCCCGATAATTGTAGCAAGTCCATAGTTCGGTGCAGATGCTCCTCCGAGAGCAGCAACTCCAAGTGACATCAACTGGAAAGTTCCTCCAATCACAAGACCTGTGTTCATATCTCCCATAATCAGTCCTGAGATCATTCCGACGATAACGGAAAACCAGGACAATACAACCGGACCATTTTGATCGATCGTCATATATCCGGCTAAAATCGTAATTAAAATATTCTGTATCACTGCCATAGCCTTTTACCCATTCCTTTCTCTGTTTCTCTCTACTTGTATTCTTCTTCTGCATCTGTTGGTATGTACTGGATCACAACCGGTACTCCCATCTTCTTAATTGTTTCAAGATCTTCTTTTTCTTTCTCATTTAATGCAATGAATTTAGTAACTGCTTCTCTTCCATTTTCATTAAAGATAATTCCAAGATCTACTTTCGGAATTTCTACTCCGCCTTCCATCAAATGAATCAATGTCTCAGGCTCTTTTACTAAAATTAAAACTCTTTGACCATCATATTTTCCTGCTTTAAAATTAGTGATCGCGGTCTGTGTACTGATTACTGACACTCCTGTCCCTGCCGGTTTCGCCATTCTCATACTTGCTTTAATATCCTCATTATTACAAAGCACATCATCAACCACCATAAATCTCTTTACCTGAAGTGCCGGTGCCCATTGATTCACTACCAGTCCATGAATTAATCTTTGATCCACTCTTGCCAATACTACCATTTTGTTTACCTCCTGAATTCTCTCTTTTTGTTTTGGTATCGTTACCAATTTTCTTTTTTATATAAGCCGTTGTGAATCATTTGCTTCACAACAGCTTAATATTCTTTTACGCTGACTGCCGGATAACTAATTCTAACTCCAGTTCTTTCCGAACAGTTTCTTCTGCTTCTGCGGTAAGCTGCCTTACCATTTCTTTTGCCGCATATTCTCCTTCTTCCCGGATCGGCTGTCGAATCGTTGTCAGCGGAACCTGTATCAAAGATGCGATCGGCTGATCATCGACCCCCATGATCGCAATATCCTTCGGGACATGAACTCCACACGCCAGAGTTTCCATCACCATCCCTGCCGCCACTTCATCACTTCCTGCGATTACAGCATCCGGACGATCTTTCAACTCTAAGATCTGATGCATGACCTTTCTTCCGTCTTCTAATGTTCCTATCCCGGAAAACAGCCAATTAGGATTTGCTACCAGTTGATTGTTACTCATAGCTTCCACATAGCCTCGATAGCGGTCACTGTCAATATTGATGCCCTGCGGTTGAATAGATAATGCATGGCTTCCTGTGCAATATGCAATTTTACGATGTCCCTTTTGAATCAGATATTCGGAGGCTTCATAGAAACCTTCGTACTGTTTTCCATAGATCATGGACACATCTCTATCGTCATTGTATTCATTGCACGCAACTACTTTTCCGTATTGCCCATAGTTTTTTAACTTCTTCCAGTCATTTTCAATCGCACATAGAATAATCCCATCTGCATGATGCATCCGCACCAATTCCATAGCCTCTTCTTCCCGGTCTTTTGCTCCATAGGTCTGCGTGATCAATGTCCGGTAATTATAAGTCCTGCAAGTTCGTTCTATAGAATCGACCAGACATGCAAAAAAGTTGTTCATAATCGTTGGAACAGCCACTGCAATATTTCCCGATCCTGATCCCCGCATCTGCCTTGCTGCCTGCAGCGGACTATATCCCAGTGCATCCATAGCTTCCTGCACCCGCCTTTTCTTATCCTCCGAGACATGCGGTTTATTGTTAATAACTCTAGATACCGTCGATACGGACAATCCTGACAATCTCGCAACATCTGATATCGTTGCCAATTTATCATCCCCTAACTCTTTTCCTCTTATTTCCTTTTGTAAATACAGAATATATCTCCCATTACAGATTGTCAAACCAAAAATTGATAACGTTACCAATTTTGTGATTCAGCACAAAAACAGGAGATATATTTTATTAGATTTTCACAAAAAATTGGGACAGGTTCTCAACCCCCCCCCCAATTTTTCATTCGTTTATTACACGCTCTTTGTATTTCTTTTACTTTCCTTCGTATTTCTTTAACTCTGCCAAAGCTTCATTTCCCATCAAATACAAGATTCCGATGTTGAAGATTGTCATCAGACCAATCCCCACATCTCCAAGATCCCACACAAATGTATATGTTGCGATTCCTCCGATAAACAGCATGATAAGCGCCAACACTTTATATGCGGTCTGCCAGCCCCACTTGTCTCCGAACAGATAGGACACATTACTTCTTGCATAGAACAAAATGCCGAGGAACGTAGAAAAGCTGAACATAAATAATGTCGCTGCAATAAAAATCACACCAAAATCACCCAAGTGGAATTTCATTGCTGCCTGGAGAAGGTCCATCCCCTCCTTACCGGCTACAAGATTCTCCGGAACGAGAAGCATGATCATTGCTGTACAACTGCAGATTACAATTGTGTCAATAAAGACACCCAGCGCCTGAGCAAGACCGGACTTTACCGGCATGTCACACTCTGCTGCCGCTGCCGCACATGGCGCGGAACCGGAACCCGCTTCATTAGAAAACAAGCCTCTTTTTACACCGTTCATAACGATTGTTCCAAAGCTTCCGGCAACAACCTGGCGTAAACCAAATGCTTCACTAAAGATTCTTCCGAATACTGCCGGCATACTTCCTATATTTTTCACAATAATGAAAATGGTAATGACAAAATAGCACACTGCCATGATCGGCACCATAATATCCAATACCTTTACTGTCGCATTTTTTCGAAGAACGATAATCACTGCCCCGATCACAAGTACAATCGTTGTGTAGATCGGTGGAATGTGAAATGCATTTTCAAAAGAAGACGCCACGGAATTACTGATTACCTGGCTGATTCCACACCAGCAGATAAGTCCTGAAACAGCAAAAAGAACTGCCAACCAGACATGGTTTTTCTTCTTCCCGCTCTTGCGCTCAAAATATCGATGGATATAATATGCCGGTCCACCTCTGAACCCACCGTAGAGCGGGTCTTTTTCTTTGTACAGTTGTGCCAGCGTTGCCTCGACAAATGCGGTAGATGATCCGATCAGCGCTGTTACCCACATCCAGAACACCGCTCCGGCACCTCCGGCAGACACTGCCGCTACTACACCGACAAGATTTCCCATACCTACCCTTGTTGCTGTAGATACTACAAGTGTCTGAAACGTTGAAAGACTATTCTTCTCTTCTTTCTTTCCCTTCAGCGCACGCACCATATCCGGGAACAGTCGAATAGGCAAAAACTTCGTCCTCACTGTAAAATAAATTCCCGTAGGAATCAACAAGATTACCAGAAGCGAAAGTCCCAGACTATTCCCTCCCGGCAACGGAATCGTTATAATATCCCCCCATAAAAAACGATATACTGCCTCAATGAATGCAACCATATTTTCTCTTATTCCTTTCTCTGCTTTTCGCACTTTAACGCTATGAAGCATCATACCATAAAAGTCTGGCGCGCGCAAGAGGCTATGCTCATTTCTTTAGTAGGACGCTATGTTCTCAAGTACCTTTTGATTCAATCTCTCCACTGCCTGTCTTGTCATGCCGGAAGAACGCTTCTGGCAAAATACATTTTCACGTTCCAGAAGACTTTCATCCCCCAAGCCCATTAACGTATCGCAGAAATACCATGTATTATCTTTTTCCAGCCATTTTTCTATTGCTTTCTGATCGAAGCATGGACTGAGCGCAGTATTGAAAAGTACCTTGTTCTCTCCCATCATCGCAAACTCTTCTTCATACAGCAAAGTCACATTCTTGCTCAGACAACTGCAAATGATATCGCACTCTTTCAATAATTCCGGAAGTGCCTGATATCGATAGCCTTGCTTTTCTTCCACTTCCGGTTTTCTTGATCTGCTGTAATATCTTACATCCGCGCCCATCATTTTCAATGCCCGCGCGACTGCCTGTGCACTGGCGCCAAGTCCTAAAAGTCCCACTTTTGCGCCTGATACCTCAGAAATATCTCCGAGAAGCGGTTGATAACCATCCGCACCATGCAGACGACGGATACTGTTCATCAGTACATACTCTGCCACGCCTTCATCCCCGTAATCGCGGATTCCGGTCACTACGATTCCATGTTCTCTGGCATATGCAATATCCACATTAGAGCTTGCCTCAGAATACAGACTGCAACACATGCCGATATATTTTAAATTCGGACATTCAGACAAAATGTCTCCACGGATCGCATGTGTGTAGCTTACAAAAATTGCATCCGCATCACCAATTCTTGATACAATTTCTTCTGCACTCTCCGGCTGTGTATCATAGAACACTACTTCATCACAGTAATCGTTCAACAGCGGTTTGTTCTCCTCTAAAAATGACACCGGTTGAATTGCTACAAGTTTCTTAATCTTTTTCATCTCTTTTTCCTCTCTCTTCGTTTATTTTATTTTCGCATTTCCATGCCATGGCTGACCTTACCGCATGGCTGGTATAAGCTCTAACAAATCACAAAATTTCTCAATTGACGGATATTCCTCTTCTACTTGTCCAAATCCGTATTGTGCATAGATCATCGGAACTTCCGCCTGTCTGCATGCATTCGCATCCCCTTGCGTATCACCTACATATACAGCCTTCTCAAAGCCGTTGCGTTCCATAATGATCCTTATATTTTCGGCCTTTAATTTCCCGGTATCGCCGGGACAAGTATAATCAGTAATCGCATCACCCAACCCGGTATTTTTCAAAAAGGCTTCGATATATCCGGCCTGACAGTTACTGACAATACAGACTTTATATGTCTGCGCCAGCTGCCTGATTACCTCCGGAACCCCTTCATATACTTTACACGGTGCTGTTTCCATCCATTTATTTTGGCGAAGGAACAATGCTTTTGATAACTCCAGCTGATCTTTTTTCGTAAGTTCCGGGAATAAATCTTCCATTATTTCTTCTAAAGGCTTCCCAAATTCTTTTTTCAGTTCTTCACTTGTCACTCTTCGTTCTAAGTCCGTTTCTTCTCTTAAAACTTCATTCCACGAAACTGCCACTTCATCTGTAGAATCCCACAGAGTACCATCAACATCAAAGATAACTGCATCCATTTTAATCCCTCCGAAACAATTTATTTTCTCTATTTTCATTCCCATCCCCACTCATTATATCAGTGTCTTTTATAAAACGAAATGATATAATTAATTTAATTCAAAAATTATTTAAGACTCTTTAAAACACTTTAGAAAAGGAAGATTTATGTATTATGAAACACGGAATTTACTATGCCTATTGGGAAAAAGAATGGGCTGCGGACTACTTGTATTATGTTGAAAAAGTCGCACGTTTAGGCTTTGATCTTCTGGAAATCGGTGCTGCACCATTACCGGAATATAGCGCAGATCAGATTAAAGCACTCCGCGATTGTGCCTCTCAGAACGGAATTCAGTTGACTGCCGGATATGGTCCTACTTACGACCATAACATGGGCTCTTCAGATGCGGGTATTCGTGCCGGTGCATTAGAATGGTACAAACGTCTCTTTGATGTTATGGAACAGCTTGATATCCATTTGATCGGCGGCGCTCTCTATGGATATTGGCCGGTAGACTTTAGCAACATCAACAAAGAAGAGGATTGGAAGCGAAGCGTTGAAGGAATGCAGCTTCTTGCTCCTATCGCCAAAGAACATGATATCAATCTCGGAATGGAAGTACTGAACCGCTTTGAATCCCACATTTTAAATACTGCCGAAGAAGGTGTTGCCTTCGTAAAAGAGGTCGGACAGGAAAATGTGAAAGTAATGTTAGACACCTTCCATATGAACATCGAGGAGGAAAGTATCGGTGATGCAATCCGCACTGCCGGCAATCTTCTCGGTCACTTCCACACCGGTGAATGTAACCGTATGGTTCCGGGAAAAGGACGCACCCCTTGGAGAGAGATCGGAAATGCTCTCCGCGATATTGAATACGATGGAACTGTTGTCATGGAACCATTTGTCAGCATGGGCGGTCAGGTTGGTCGGGATATTCATATCTGGCGCGACATCAGCCGCGGTGCATCTGAAGCAGAATTAGATAAAGACGCGAAAAATGCAGTTGCATTCCAGAAATATATGTTGGATTGGAAATAAACTCCAAATAAAAACCAGAGTGGTCAACAATTGACGCCTCTGGTTTCTTTTTTATGGTTCTGACACAACCTCGCTTTCCCCTTACATAATATGAATCATTTACAATGATAGCGCGGTTTCCCTTCGCTCTTCTTCCCCTTTGACGTTTGCCATATCAGCTTCTAAGCTGTGCATCCATTTTTTCCTGCGAAACACGATTAGTGAGATGCCGAATCTGACACACTCTTCTAAAGAAAGGATGAAATATACATAAGGAATAGACAAATTCAGCACAAATGCTGTAAGCAACCCAAGCGGCACTCCGAACAACCATGTTCCGATGATGTCAATCATCATAACATATTTTGTTTTCCCACCGCTTCGTATGATACCGCCGCCAATAATCATATTCAGCACCTTAAATGGAGCAACAATAGCATAAGCGAGCAAAATTTGCCGGGTCAATTGCTTTACCGTTTCCTCAACCTGATAGATTTCAACATAGAACCCACTTGTAAATACAATAAATATCGACAAAACGGCAGCACCGACAAACCCGTATAAAATCAGCTTTTTTGATGCTTTATAAGCATTATCGTATTCATGGCTTCCAAGCATTTTACCTATGATAATACCGGCAGCCTGCGATAATCCGCACAGAGCACCTATCATCAGACCTTGTACGGGGTTAATTAAGGTCATTGCGGCACTTGCATCTGTTCCCATATGTCCATAGATTGCGGCATATACATTTTCTCCCAAACTCCACAACGCTTCACAGACCAATATCGGAAGCAGTATATTCAAATATTGCTTCCAATGAAATCTTGATGCATTCTGTTTTGCACTTTCCTGTTTTTTTAAGCCGTCACGGTATTTTATGATCATAGCAAACATGACAAGAAAGTTAACGCCTTGGGAAAACAGGGTGGCAACAGCCGCGCCATTTACACCCATCGCAGTGATTCCCAATTTCCCAAAGATCAAAATGTAGTTCAATCCTGTATTTATAATTGCCGATATTATGCTTGCATATAAAGGCAATCGAGATTTTTCCATACAACGAAACATCGTAGAAAGCAGTGTCGCTCCTGCAATTGGCAAAAAAGTTCCCGCAACAATTCTTAGATAGTCGGCAGACACAGTAAGCGTTGAAGCATCTTTCGTATACAATCCCATAATTTGCTTCGGAAACATAATACAAACCACAGTAAATCCCAGTGCCATAATGGTAGCGAGAATCAAATTCAAATAAAAACTCCTGCGTATTTCCCGCCTGTTCTTTTGCCCCATATATTGAGAAATCATAATTCCTGCAACTGTACCTATTGCTGCAACTAACACAGAAAAAACAGAAGAGAATTTCCCCGCAAATCCAACACCTGCAACATTCACAGTTCCAAGCTGGCCAATCATAATTTGGTCAATTATGCTAAAAGACGCTTGCAGCATAGATTGCAGGGCAACAGGAATTGCCAGATTGCATACAGTATTAAAAAAGTTCTCTTTCGATTTCATAAGTATCCCCCTATGATTTGTTCTTACTTTTATTCCTTTATTTTCCTGATGCTGTCCCGTTTAATCAAAATGACAGACAACGCAAAATCCCCCGGAAGTCACGACTCTCCGGGGGTTCATTTTCTTTAGCGGAACATAATCATTTTTTTATATTTTTGTAATTCTTTTTGAATTTTTTCAAATTCCGGCATCCGCCATTCCCAGTTGGGGCTTCCTACCGTTCCCGGCGTATTGATATGACCTTCTCTGCCCTGCCCCAGAAAATCTGCTGCCGGCAGAATTGCATACTCAGCACGGCTCTTTAATGTATAAGCAATCAGTCTGTCCTTGACACTGCCCTGACCAAGCCCTTTTCTTTTCAAAAATCTACGCACCTTACACTGTGCTCTGCGCGAAAGCCCTTTGTACCACTCCATCAAAGTATCATTGTCATGAGTCCCCGTATAAATAATGATATTTTCTACATCATCGGAACAGTCGTATGCATATTTTCCCTTTGTATCAATATCGAACACGAGAATCTTCATGCCTTTTAAATGATAGTGATCCCTTAAGGCAAGAACTTCAGGCCGCAGATCACCCAAATCCTCGGCTACCAGATTGACGTCTGGAATCTTTTCTTTCAAAGTATCAATAACCTGATACCCCGGTGCCTCAATCCACTGGCCTTCCACCGCTGTAGGACAGCTTGCCGGAATCTTCCAATATGTATCAAACGCACGGAAATGATCAATTCTGATAATATCAAATAACTTACTACTGTAGCCGATTCGGTGCACCCAGAACTGGTAGCCATTCTTTGCCATATACTCCCAGTCATAGATCGGGTTGCCCCAGCGCTGACCAGTCGAGCTGAAATAATCAGGCGGTACTCCTGCAATAAAAGTGGGATGTCCGTCCTCATCCAGAAGAAAGTTATCCTTTCCCGCCCATACATCTACGGAGTCCACACCCACATAAAAAGGCACATCCCCCATGATCTGAATGCCACAACTATTTGCCGCATCTTTCACCTTCATCCATTGAGTATAGAAGATATACTGCAAAAACATCTGGTATGCAGCTTCTTCCTCAATCTCCTTTGGAAGAGGCGTTCTGGTCTTCGGCCAGTCTTTTTCTTCCCTGCTCCATTCATTCCAGCACGTTCCGTCATTGGAAGCTTTCATAGCTTTAAACACACCGTATTCATATACCCATTCCATAGAAACAAATTCTTTGTATTCGTCTGTCTCTGTCCCGTTCTTTTTTTGGAACACTTGGTATGCCTGTCTCAGGTAAGGGGCTTTGAATGCGCGTACCCCTTCATAATCCACACTCATCTCATGCTCCCTGAAAGAGGGGATCTCATCCTCCAAAAGCCCTTCCTCCTTCAGAAGATCCAGGCTAATGTACAATTCATCCCCTGCACAGGAAGAATAAGGCTGATATGGGGAGTTCCCGTATCCAACCGGATTCAGTGGCAAAAGCTGCCAAATCTTCACTCCACTGTTTTTCAATATTTCAATCCAACGATATGCAAATTCGCCCAACTCTCCTATCCCCGTACGTGACGGGAGGGCGGACAACGGCATCAAAATCCCTGTCTGTCTCATGTTGCGTTCTCCTTACTTTATAAGTGCCAGATATCCTGATTATACTCTGCAATTGTTCTGTCAGAAGAGAAGAAACCTGCTTTTGCAATATTCACCAGCATTTTCTTTGCCCATGCATTCTTGTCTTCATAATCCTTCAGCATCTGCTCTTTTGTCTGAATATAATCCTTTACATCAAGCAACGCCATGAACCAATCTTTTTCCACAATTTCCTTGTACAGACGTCCTAAATTAACCGGATCTCCGATACGCATCAGGTCCTTACTTATAATAAAGTCCACCAGTTCCTCTACCATCGGGTCATTGTCGTAAATATCCGCAGCACAGTATTCTCCGGTTTCATACAATTTGATAATCTTTTCGGATTTCTCACCAAAAATGTAAATATTATCATCCCCTACAAGCTGGTGAATCTCCACATTCGCTCCGTCCTCTGTTCCAAGTGTCACAGCTCCATTCAACATGAATTTCATGTTTCCCGTACCGGAAGCCTCTTTTGAAGCCAATGAAATCTGCTCAGATATATCGCAGGACGGAATCAGTTTTTCTGCCTTTGTCACATTGTAATTCTCTACCATGACAATCTTGAAGTACGGACTCACTTCCGGATCGTTGTCGATGAGCTGCTGCAGGCAGAGGATGAGATGAATGATGTCTTTCGCAACCGTATAAGCCGGCGCTGCCTTTGCCCCGAAGATCATTGTAAGAGGTCTCTTCGGCAGGTTGCCTTTTTTGATCTCTTTGTATTTCCAGATTGCATACAATGCATTCATCTGCTGTCTCTTATATTCATGCAGACGTTTGATCTGGATATCGAATATTGCATTTTCATCAATATCCACATTCTGCGTCATCTTCAGATAATTTTTCAATTCTTTCTTGGCATTTCCCTTGATCTCTCTGAGTTTTTCCAGCACTTTTTCGTCATCTTTGTACTGCAGGAGTTTTTCCAGCTCTTCTGCATTTTCCATATACCCCGGTCCGATCAGTTCTTTGATATACTCTGCCAGATCATGGTTGCAGTGCACAAGCCATCTGCGGAATGTGATTCCGTTTGTCTTGTTGTTAAATTTCTGCGGATAGATATCATAAAACGGTTTCAGTTCTGACTCTTTAAGAATCTCTGTGTGAAGAGCTGCAACACCATTCACTGCATATCCGAAGTGAATGTCAATGTGCGCCATGTGCACTCTGTCCATGTTATCAATAATGTAGACTCTCTCGTCGTGGAAATCTCTTCTCACTCTTCTGTCCAGATCGCGGATAATCGGCATCAACTGCGGAACCACTTTCTCCAGATAACTGATCGGCCATTTTTCAAGCGCTTCCGCAAGAATCGTGTGATTTGTATATGCACATGACTTGCTCACAACATCCACAGCCGTATCAATATTAAAGTTCTTCTCTTCTGTCAGGATACGGATAAGCTCCGGTATCACCATTGTCGGATGTGTATCATTGATCTGGATGCATACATGCTCGTGCAGGTGATAGAGATCTACGCCTCTGTCCTCCGCTTCTTTTATGATGAGCTGTGCCGCATTGCTCACCATAAAATACTGCTGATATAATCGCAAAAGTTTTCCCGCCTCATCGCTGTCATCCGGATAGAGGAACAGTGTGAGATTCTTTTTGATATTATTTTTATCAAACTGGATACCATCGTGAATGATTGACTCATCCACACTGTCCAGATCGAACAGATGAAGCTTATTACAGCCACTGTTGTACCCCGGCACATCAATGTCATACATGGTAGATTTCAATGTGAAATCTTTGAACGGTACTTCAAAGCTCACATCTGTCCTTGTCAGCCAGCTTTCGTCTGTAATCCACGGATTCTTCTCTTCTCTTTGCTTATTATCCTTAAATTTCTGCATAAAAAGACCATCATGATAATTCAGTCCTACACCATCTCCATGAAGTCCCAACGTAGCAATAGAATCCAAAAAACACGCTGCCAAACGTCCAAGACCTCCATTACCCAAAGATGGTTCCATTTCCATCTCTTCTATCTCTGTCAGGTTGTGACCATGATTTTCCAAAACATCCCTTACTTCCTCAAAAATGCCCAGATTAATCAAATTATTGGATAACAGTTTCCCAACAAGAAATTCAGCAGAAATATAATACAGCTTTCTATCTCCGCTATTTCTTTCCATTTGTTGTAATTGTTTTTTTGTGAAATTTAACAATGCAATGTATATTTCTTCTTTAGAGGCTTCATCAAGAGATTTACCTAAAATAACTTTCAATTGTTGCTCAATACTTATATTCATCTTTTACTTTTAGCCTTTCATATAATTTTTAGCCTTTTACTGCTCCTGCTGCCACACCTTTAATAATATGTTTCTGACAGGACAGATAAAAAATAACTACCGGTATCACTGCCAAAATCAAAGCCGCCATAACTGCTCCCATGTCTACGCGTCCATAACTTCCTTTCATGTACTGGATCGCAATCGAAATCGTCTTATATTTATTTAAATCCAGCACTAAATATGGAAGCAAGAAGTCATTCCAAATCCACATAGTCTCTAAAATACCCACAGATATATAGGTTGGTTTCATGATTGGAAGTACTACACTAAAAAATGTACGAAGCGGAGTACAACCATCAATCATAGCAGCTTCTTCGATTTCCAATGGAATAGATTTTACAAATCCGCAGAACATAAACACAGCAAGCCCTGCTCCAAATCCCAAATAAATAATGATAATTCCCCATGGCGTACGCAGTCCTGTACGGTCAGCAACCAGAGACAGTGTAAACATAACCATTTGGAATGGAACTACCATTGAAAACACACAAAGAAGATAGAATAATTTCGTAAATTTTGTCGTAACCCTTGTAATATACCAAGCACACATTGATGTACATACTAAGATTACAAGCACGGAACCAACAGTAATAAAAACTGTCCATCCAACTGCACTTAAAAGTTCATATTTATCAATCGCAGATATATAGTTTTCAATACTTGCAAATGTCTTTCCTGAAGGAATTCGGAAAGGCTCTTTGTTGATATAAACTTTCTTCTTAAATGAATTCATGAGCACAATCAAAATAGGTAAAATATACACAATACCTATAATCGTAAATACGCCTGTGCCTATCCAGCTAAAAATACCTTTTTTCGTTTTCATTTATTGCTGAACCTCCTTTGAACGTGTCATACGCAATTGAATCATGCCAATTGATACCACAAGTATGAAGAATAATACCGCTTTTGCCTGTCCTACACCTTCCCATCCAGTACGTCCATAAAAGGTATTGAATATATTAAGCGCCATCATCTCTGACATTTTAGATGGTTCACCTGCTGTCAATGACAGGTTCTGGTCAAACAGTTTAAATCCGTTTGTGATAGACAGGAATATACAGATTGTTATGGACGGCATCATCATTGGAACCGTAACTTTCCACAGTCTCTGGAACCGGTTTGCCCCATCAATCTGGGCAGCTTCTATTACATCTCCCGGAATTGATTGCAACCCTGCTATGTAAATGATCATCATATAACCAATCTGCTGCCAGCTCACAAGTATAATCAATCCCCAGAATCCGTACCATTCATTTAACGCAAGTGCTGTTTCATACTTTGCAAGAATACCGTTAAAAATCAGCTGCCATATGTATCCAAGCACAATTCCGCCGATTAGATTTGGAAGAAAAAATATGGTACGGAAAATATTGGTTCCCCGAAGTTTTTGTGTCAATGCCATCGCAAGAGCAAAAGCAAGAATATTGATCACAATTAATGACGTGACCGCAAACAGTGTCGTATACCAGAACGAATGTCTGAATACAGTGTCCTTTAAAGCTTCCACATAATTTGAAAAACCGATAAATTTTGCATCTGTTACAGTTGTAAACTTACATAATGACAATCCAACTCCCAAGACGAATGGAATAATAAATCCAAGTATAAATGCGAAAAACGTTGGCAATACAAAAATCGGCATATATCGTTTCATAGATTTTTCCATTTTTATATCCTCCTTAAAAAACGGCGAGGACTTCAAAACCGCCTCGCCGTTTCATTATGTTTGTCCTCTTCTATTTTGTCGCTGCTGCCTCTGTTGCCCATCCGTCTACAAAAGCAGTGACCACCTTATCCCAGTTGGCGTCTGTCTGATCAGCCGCATATGCTGTAAGAGCAGATCCAACACCATTTTTCCATTCTTCTGAAGGCATTGTTGAAAAATTCCATGACACAGGTGTTTTTCCTTCATCCAGATACTTATTAGCTTCATTTACAAGTACATTCTCAGATTCAAGATTTGCATTAAACGGAATTACAAATCCCATATCTTTACACATAGATTCCACACCTGTTTCTGATGTTACACACCAGTTCATGAAATCCAGTGTTGCCTGAATATCCTCTTCAGATGCTTTTGAGTTTACACACCAATAGTTTTCTGTTCCTGTGCAGACACCCTGTTCTTCTTCACCTTCCACACCAATATAAATCGGAAGCATTCCAAGATTCTCATCACCAAGATCAACTACGTTATTGTATTCCCATGTTCCGTTTTGATAGAATACTGCTTCTTCTGTAACAAACTCTGCTGTAGCATCATCTGCAGTCTTCGTTGAAATTTCTGTCGATTTACATGTCGCATTGTTGATATAGAGATCCCAAATCTGGCGATAATTATCAAGATAAGTTCCCTTGATTGCCTCTGTGTTGTTTATTCCTTCGTCTTTATATTCATAATAAATCGGAAGATTTGCTAAATGTGTTTTAAATCTCCAATCAGAAGATCCGTCCATTCCGGCAGAAGTAAATGCTGAGAATCCAAGTTCATCTTTACGTGCTGTAATGTCTTCTACAACCTTTTTAAAGCTTTCAAAATTCGTGATATCTTTTGCTGAATATCCTGCCTTTTTCAGCAGTCCTTTATTATAGATAATACCGTAATTTTCAATCACGTATGCGATTCCGGACATTTTATCGCCATCCATCAGTGCAAAGCTGTCATCTGTAAGCTCCTTAGCGATATCAGAATCTTTCAAATCATAGCAATAATCCTTCCACCCCTGCAAACCAACCGGTCCATTAACCTGGAACAACGTAGGAGCATCTGTCTTTGCCATCTCTGACTTTAATGTTTTTTCATACTCACCGGAAGCTGCTGTCAGTACAGTAACCGGAACCCCTGTTTCATCTGTGTAAGCTTCTGCCAGTTCCTGCCAGTACTCATCTGCTTCTGGCTTAAAATTTAAATAGTAAACCTTTCCGCCTGCTTCTTTTCCGCTCGCTTTTT
>UMIN01028653.1_pt1 | contig 37658 bp, 34 predicted proteins | sample 1965811 | NCBI WGS metagenome assembly UMIN01 (sample SAMEA4836123, study PRJEB28245) | human gut metagenome | biome: gut microbiome; material: fecal sample | place: Denmark | collected 2008
GAAGAAGGCCATTTATGAGCGGTACAGGGAGGGCTTTAAGGACCTTCCGGTACAGATGAATCCGTTCGACGCGGAAAACTCTGAACCCAACTACTGGCTGTCCTGCCTGGTCATCGATCCGGAGGCCATGTGCAGACAGGTGCGCGGGGAGCAGGAATCCCTGTACCTTCCGGAACCGGGAAAGAGTTGCCCCATGGAGATCCTGGAGACGCTGGCAAGGTATAATGCCGAGGGGCGTCCCATCTGGAAGCCCATGCATATGCAGCCCATCTTCCGGATGAACGGGTTTGTGACCCGGGAAGGCAATGGACGGGCAATGACTAACGCCTATATTGCCGGAGGGGCTGTCGGGAAAGATGGGAAGCCGCTGGATGTGGGGATGGACCTCTTCCAGAGGGGACTGTGCCTGCCAAGTGATAATAAGATGACGGCGGAGGAGCAGGATACCATTATCAAGATCATAAGGAGCTGTTTCAATGACTAACCGGCTGTACCGAGACTACATAAAGAGATTCCTGGATATCGTGCTGTCGGTGGGAGCGATCGTTGTGCTGTCCCCGGTCATGGCGGTCACAGCGGTCCTGGTGCGGGTAAAACTGGGAAGCCCGGTGATCTTTAAGCAGAGGCGTCCAGGAAAGGACGAAAAAATCTTTGAGATGTATAAGTTCCGCAGCATGACCAATGCCAGGGACGAGAATGGGGAGCTGCTGCCGGATGAGGTACGGCTGACCAGCTTTGGCAAGAAGCTGCGGGCCAGCAGTCTGGATGAACTGCCGGAGTTGTTTAATATCCTAAAGGGGGATATGAGCGTGGTGGGGCCGAGGCCGCAGTTGGTAAGGGATATGGTGTTTATGACTGCGGAACAACGGAAACGTCATAGTGTAAGGCCGGGCCTGACCGGGTTGGCACAGGTCAATGGCCGGAATGCCATCGACTGGGAAAAAAAGCTGGCATATGATCTGGAATACATAAAAAGGATCACGTTTTCTGGAGATATGAAGATTATCTGGCAGACGGCAAGAAAGGCGTTGTTGAGCCAGGAAGGAATCACAGAAGAGGGAATGGCAACGGCGGAGGATTATGGGGATTATCTTTTACGAAGTGGCAAAGTGAACAGTGATATATATGAAAAAAAACAATTAGAAGCTAGAAAACTATTATGCACAGATTAATAGAGAGAGTTTATGGGGGATAAGAAATACAGAATCTCTCCTCTATTTATGAATGAAACCGATTGTTATTTTCTCTATGCATGATACCAAAATGTCCTCTAAATATTGCCATAGAAAGGACTTATTTTTTAGATGAAGATTTTATTGATAAATCATTACGCCGGGAGTCCGGAAATGGGAATGGAATTCCGGCCTTATTATATGGCACGGGAATGGATCCGGCAAGGCCATGAGGTTGATATTATTGCAGCCGATTATTCCCATCTGCGTAGAAAAAATCCCAAAGTACAGAGAGACTGGCAGATAGAAGAAATAGATGGGATCCGCTATCACTGGCTTCGGACCGGAGACTATGACGGAAATGGAGTGCGGCGTGCCCTGACGATGTTCCGTTTTGTTGGAAAAATATGGCTGAAGGCAAAAGTAATCGCGAGGGAATGGAAGCCGGATGTGGTCATCACCTCCTCTACCTATCCATTGGATACCTATGCTGGACAAAGGATACGGAAATATTGTTTAAAGGATATTAAGCTTATACATGAAGTTCATGATATGTGGCCAGCTACTTTATATGAAGTTGGGGGAATGTCCAAGAGACATCCTTTTGTAGTTTTAATGCAGTTTGCAGAAAACTCAGCATATCAGCATTCAGGCCATGTCGTGTCATTATTGCCACACGCAAAATCTTATATGATATCCCACGGTATGAATGCAGAAAAATTTGTATGTATTCCTAATGGTGTAGTAGCAAGTGAATGGGAAAATCCAGTTCCATTACCAGAAATACACAAAAATTTTTTTGACGAGCATAAAGATCAATTTATTGTTGGATATTTTGGTGGACATGCCCTTTCAAATGCATTGGATACACTCTTAGATGTGGCAAAGGAAATGAATGATTCCCAAATTTCGTTTGTGCTGGTTGGTGAAGGGGCAGAAAAGAAACGTTTACTTAAACAGAAGGAGAAAGAAAAACTGGATCAAGTTCATTTTCTTCCATCAATATCAAAACAAGCTGTTCCGAAGTTAGTAGAAAAATTTGATTGTATTTATATGGGAGGGGCAGATTCACCACTTTACCGATTCGGATTATGCTTAAATAAAATGTTTGATTCTATGATGGCTGGAAAGCCAATCATATGTGCATTCACAACCCCACAGACAATAATTGAGGAATATAATTGTGGATTCATGTGCAAATCCAACGATATTGAAGGGGTCATAGATGCAATTAGGCAAATTAAAGAAATGAATCAAGAGAAGCGAAAGAAAATAGGAGAAAATGGAAAGAAAGCAATTTTTTCCCATTTCACATATGAAAAACTGGCTGCTGATTTTGCAGCCTTATTTTAAGGAGAAAATATGAAGTTTAATGGAATTTATGAAGGCTTAATCTCTGGAAAAGAGAAACTGGCACTAGTGGGGCTAGGTTATGTAGGAATGCCCATTGCCGTGGAATTTGCAAAGCATGTCCCGGTCATTGGATTTGACATCAATGAAACGCGGGTCAATGAATATAAAAATGGCATTGATGCCACCAATGAGATTGGAGATGCAATTCAGAATACGACGGTAGATTTTACAGCAGATCCTAAGCGTCTCAAAGAGGCAAAATTCATTATTGTGGCTGTTCCTACACCGGTCAAGGATGATAACAGCCCAGATCTGAAGCCGGTGAAAGGCGCTTCTGCCCTAGTGGGACAAAATATGCAGCCGGGAACGATTGTTGTGTTTGAATCTACGGTTTACCCCGGTGTGACAGAGGATATCTGTATTCCGATCATTGAAAAAGAATCCGGATTAAAATGTGGCGTTGACTGGAAGATCGGCTATTCCCCGGAACGGATCAATCCTGGCGACCGTGTTCATACGCTGACCAAAATCCAGAAGATCGTCTCCGGTATGGATGAAGAATCGGCAGCAGAAATCAAGAAAGTATACGATATCGTTATTAAAGCCGGTACCTTCCCGGTATCTACCATTAAAACCGCTGAGGCGGTAAAGGTGATTGAGAACAGTCAGAGGGATATCAATATCGCATTTATGAATGAGATCGCCATGATCTGCGATAAGATGCAGATCGATACAGATGAGGTCCTGGCGGGTATGAATACGAAGTGGAATGCACTGGGATTCCGTCCGGGCCTTGTGGGCGGCCACTGCATTGGCGTGGATCCCTATTACCTGACCAATGCAGCAGAGAAGTTGGGGTATCACAGCCAGATCATTCTCAATGGACGCAAAGTTAATGATAGTATGGGGGCTTTCGTGGCAGATGCGACTATCAAGCAGATGATCGAGGCCGGTATGGCTCCGAAAAAAGCAACTGTGGTGATTTTAGGTATCACCTTTAAGGAAAACTGCCCGGATACGAGGAACAGCAAGGTAGTTGACATCATAAACCATTTGAAAGAATTTGATATCAATCCTATCGTGTCAGATTGCTGGGCGGATCCGGATGTGGCAAAGAGGGAGTATGGGGTGGAGCTTACGGAATTTAAGGAGCTTCCGAAAGCAGACTGCGTGATCATAGCTGTGGGACATAATGAATACCGCTCTATGTCTATGATGGAGATCAAAACACTGTTTAAAGATGGACTGGCCGATGAAGAGAAGGTTCTGATCGATGTAAAGAGCCTTTACCGTATGGATGAGCTTCGTGCCAGTGGGATGAGTTTCTGGAGACTGTAGGTTATAAAAATGGAGGATGTTATGAGATATGCATTGATCGGCTGTGGCCGGATCGCCACAAACCATATGAAGGCAGCGGTAAATAACAAGTTAGAGATTTCGGCTGTTTGTGATGTGGTACCAGAGCACATGGAAGTACTTCTTGCGAAGCACGAGTTACAGAACGACATTTCTATCCTACGCTATACGGACTATAAGAGCATGATACAGGAAGTAAAGCCGGACCTGGTCAGTATTGCGACAGAAAGCGGGATCCATGCGGAAATCGCCCTTTTCTGTATCGACCATGGAGTTCATGTGATCATTGAAAAGCCCATGGCTATGAGTATTTCTGATGCCAATGAAATCATCCGGCATTCCGAAGAAAAGCATGTGAAGGTAAGCGCGTGCCATCAGAACCGATTCAACATCGCTGTACAGGAAATGCGCCATGCGTTAGAAGCAGGACGTTTTGGACGTTTATCTCATGGATCCATCCATGTACGCTGGAACCGGAATCAGGGATATTATGATCAGGCTCCCTGGCGCGGAACATGGGCCCAGGATGGCGGCGCACTGATGAACCAGTGTATTCACGGAATCGATCTGCTCCGCTGGACTTTCGGCGGTGAGATTGAGGAGGTATATGGACAGACACGTCAGCAGTTCCATGATTATCTGGAAGCTGAGGATGTGGGAATGGCAGTTGTAAAATTTAAAAATGGGGCGATTGCCACGATCGAGGGGACCACAAATGTATATCCAAAGAATCTGGAAGAAACTCTGTATATCTTCGGGGAAAAGGGAACTGTGAAAATTGGTGGAACCTCTACAAATAATATTGATGTCTGGGATTTTGCGGACGAATCTGAGGCAGATACAAAAAATAAAGGACTTCAGGAGGAAACCAGCAACGTATATGGAAACGGTCATACCAGCCTGTTTGCAGATATGATCGATGCAATCCAGAATGACCGGAAGCCATACGTAGATGCATATGCCGGGCGGGATGCATTGGAGCTGGTACTGGCGATTTATAAGAGTCAGAAGGAAGGAAAAGCAGTAAAGCTGCCGCTTAGTGAGTTTGCTAGCACGGATATGGTGGGGGAATTTTGATGGAGAAGATTAGAAAAAAGGTAATGCTTGTTTTTGGAACAAGACCAGAAGCAATAAAAATGTGCCCATTAGTAAAAGAATTAGAAAAAGATGAACGAATAGAGACAATCGTATGTGTTTCGGGACAACACAAGGAAATGTTAAAACAGGTTTTAGATATTTTTAATGTGATTCCCAAATATGATTTGGCTATTATGCAAGAGCAACAAACGTTATATGAAATTACATCAAAAATACTTTTTCAGATAAGAGAAGTACTTTTTTCAGAAAATCCTGATCTGGTACTAGTCCATGGAGATACAACTACAACTTTTGCTACGGCATTGTCTTGTTTTTATATGCAGATTCCAGTAGGCCATATAGAGGCGGGATTACGAACATATAATATATATTCGCCGTATCCAGAAGAATTTAATCGGCAGGCAGTTGGTATTATATCCAAATATAATTTTGCACCCACAGAACGTGCAAAACAGAATTTGTTACAAGAAGGTAAAGCAGAAAAAACGATTTATGTTACGGGAAACACAGCAATTGATGCCTTATCTATGACTGTAAAGGAGAATTATTTTCATTCGGAATTGGAGTGGGCAAAGAATAGCAGAATTCTTTTACTGACAGCTCATAGAAGAGAAAATTTGGGCGATCCATTAAGACAAATGTTTCGTGCAATAAGAAAAATAGCAGATGAGTATATAGATGTGAAAGTGATCTATCCGATTCATATGAATCCCGTAGTTAGGGCAATTGCTGAGGAGGAATTGGGAAATCATAAAAGTTTTCATCTAATAGAACCATTAGATGTTGTGGATTTTCATAATTTTATGTCGAAAGCATATTTGATATTAACTGATAGTGGTGGAATCCAAGAAGAAGCTCCGTCATTGGGGAAACCAGTTTTGGTAATGAGGGATACTACAGAGCGTCCAGAGGGGATTGAAGCAGGAACGTTGAAATTAGTAGGAACAAATGAAGAAAAGATATATCAAACAATAAAAGAACTTTTAGATAATCCCAACAGTTATGAAAAGATGAGTCACGCATCAAATCCGTATGGCGATGGGCATGCAAGCGAGAGGATACATCAAATTATCTGTGACACTTTACTGGAGTAAAGGATATAGAATATGAATATTTTGTTTATTTCAAATGGTATTTATGAATATGATGGCCGAACAAGAGAATTGATAAAGGTTACAGAAATGTTGGGAGAAGCCGTTGTGGTTATACGAGCATCTGACAACGTATCTAATATACGAGAGTATAAGTGTTTTTGCAATTTGCGGGAAAAATCATATCCTCAATTTATTATTTTCTGTATTAAGGTGGCATTGAGTTGCCCTCAAGTAGATATTCTATTTATTGATAATCGTAAAGCAATTATACCAGGAATTATTATTAATTTATTAAAACACCCGAAATATATTATTCAAGATATGCGAGAGTTATATGTATTTAATGAGATAAAAAGTATTTCTGGTAAAGTGGGATGCCTTTTAGAAAGATTTATGTTGCCAAGAGTAAATCAAGTGATTGTGGCCAATGAATTTCGTGCGAAGTACATTCAGAAAAAATATAACTTAAAAACAAAACCGTTGGTATATGAAAATATCAGAAAACTGTCTTATGACAAGGAAGTTGATTTTGAACAACTCGAACATAAATTCGAGAAGAAATTTAATAGAAAAACAATAAAAATCATATCAACATCCGGGTATTTGATTGATCGAACAAATGATGTATTGGTGTCAGCAATGAAAAAATTGGGTAATTCGTATGAACTATTTTTGGTTGGAGATGGTCCAGAGCGTGATCGTATTAAAATATTAGACATCATAAAAAGGGAACGTTTAAAGAATGTGCATTTATTGGGAAAACTAAAAGAGAATGACTTAAAGTATGTAATAGGTAAATGTGATATAGGGGTAGTGAACTACCATATGAGGGATACAAACAATCGTTATTGCGCATCTGGAAAAATCTATGAATATTTATTTGAGGGTCTTCCTGTAGTAACAACTGAAAATCCACCATTAACTGAGTTTTGTTTAAAATATAGTGTAGGAATTGCTGACAATACTTATAGTAAGGGGATTTTAGAGATATCTAAAAATATAGAGAAATATAGGCATAATGTTAGTACTTTTATTAAAACATTTGATTCAAATGAAAATAATGTAAATCTTATGCGCAATTTAAGAAAGGGAATGCAATGAAGAGGGAAGACGGGTATTTTGTTCATGAAAGCAGTTATATTGATGATAATGTGACTATAGGCGCAGGTACTAAAATTTGGCATTTTTGTCATATACAGACTGGGGCAATAATTGGGGAACAATGTAGTTTAGGGCAAAATGTAAATATTGGAAGCAAGGTGGTAATTGGTAATCATGTAAAAATACAAAATAATGTATCCATATATGAGGGTGTGACTGTAGAAGATGATGTTTTTTGCGGCCCTTCGTGTGTATTTACGAATGATTTAACGCCTAGAAGTCGTTATCCAAAAGGAAGGGAGAATTATAAAAAAACAGTGATAAAAAAGGGAGCAAGTATTGGTGCAAATGCAACGATTGTATGTGGAAACATTATTGGAGAATATGCAATGATTGCAGCAGGGGCGGTTGTTACTCATGATGTACCGGCATATGCGTTAATGGCAGGCATTCCAGCAAGGCAAATTGGTATGGTTGATCGTTTTGGCAATGTTTTGAAAGAATAGGGTTTGGCTGATGACTAAGAATGTGATTTTTTACCTTCCAAAAGACCAAAGAGGAAACTTGAATTTACAGTCAGGAACAAATCTACGTCCTGCTGAAATGAAAAAAGCTTTTTTGAAAAGAGGATTTCAGATAACAGAAGTAAGCGGAAGTGTTGCAACAAGGAAAAAGAAGATCAAAAAAATATTAAAGAATAAAGAACTTGTAAATAGAAGTTTTTTATATGTGGAATCAGCGAATATTCCGTTTATGTTAAGCAATTATAAACACTGGCCGCTTAGCCCAATTGGCGATTTATGGAATTTTTATTGTCTATCCAAGAAGATGAAAATTGGTTTTTTCTATAGAGATATTCACTGGAGATATAAGAATTATTGTGAGATAACAGGAAGATTGAAAGGAACTATTTTAAAGCTGTTATTTTATTTAGAGTATTTTTTCCTAGATAAGATTTTTGATTATATTTTTGTTCCTTCTGATGAGTTTATAGAATATTTTCCTCCAATACTAAAGAAAGCTGTTTATGTAAATTTGCCACCGGGGTGCATAGAAACGGAATCAGTATTTGAGTTGCCACAAAAAGCCCTTATCAAATGCTTTTATTCTGGAAACATTAATCCATATAGCACATATGATTTGACGAGTGTATTGAAATGTTTTCAGTTATGTCCATTTGCAGAATTAACTATTAATACGGATAAAGAGTATTTTGAGAAATATGCAAATTATTATAATGATTATCTGCAATTAAAGAATGTACACATCACATTTGATGCATATGGAGAAAAGGTAAAAGAAAAACGGTATACAATAGCAATTGTTTTATTTGGTTTAAATGGCAGGACCGAAATAACAGATATTGGAATGCCAATAAAAATATTTCATTATTTAAGTTTAGGACTTCCTATTCTGACTGATCGGAATACCCCATATGGAAGGTTAGTCGAAGAAAATCATTTAGGGTGGACCGTTGAATCGATTGATGAATTACAAAGAATATTAAAGAAATTAGTAGAGTCACCAATGCTTGTAATGGAAGCTCATAAGCGAGTATTGAAATTTGCATCTAGAAACTTGTGGGAGAATCGGGTCAATATGATAGAGCAATACTTGGGATAATTTGGAAATAAAAAGGGGTATAGTGCATGAAGTTTTTGTTGGGAATAAGCATAATATTATTGTCTGGATTTGTATATTGGAAAGCATCCGGATCTCTCAGTTTAAGAAAATTAAATATAATAAGCTTTTCATATTATACACTTCTTTTTTATCAATTAATTGGTGGAACAATAGTATTCTGGGGATTTCGAACTCAATATTTGCTTCAAAAAGTGAAGTCAGAAGAAGTGTTTACTGATGGATATATTTTTCTTATTTATACGATTTTGATGTTTGGAATTAGTATTTTTTTAAGCAATTTATTTATTTTTAAGACAAATGTTTCAAAGTTGTATGATGATTATATAATAGAGAAAACTAATATAAATAACAGTAATAGAATGTTTTTGTTTGTTTTAATACTTGGTTCGATTTGTTTTGGCTCTATGATATATGTGTGCAATCAAATTGGATATATTCCATTGATAGAACTTGTAAGAGGGGAATTGGATTTTGCTAAAGAACGAATTATCATTAATTCTAATTTTGCTGGAAATATTTATATTAAAAATCTTTTGTTTGAAACCTGTACTCCTTTATTATGCTACTTAGCATATTGTTATATGCGTGTAAGTAAGGAGACTAAATGGAAGTTACTTTTTTGTATGCTTTTTTTGATTAGTGTTATTGCAAAGACTATTGATTTTTCAAAATCACCAGCAATTTATTTTATTTTCTATTTTTTTGTTATAGAAGTAATGCTAGGCAATATAAAATCCAGTCGCAAAATAATACCCCTTCTTGTTGTTTGCGTTGTGATTTTATTGTTTTTTTATCGGTTTATTATGGGATATGAGGGGGCGCTGTTTTCGCTAACAAATGGTCCAATGGCAAGATTATTAATATCTCAAGTTGCGACGTTTTTTCTACATATAGATGCTTTTCCAACATTAGAATCTTTTCTGAAAGGCGCTAGTTTTAATACCAAATTTGCAATAGTATTAGAAAATGCCGCAGGGATTAGATCTGGAAGAGTTGTGATGAATTTATATAATCCATCAGGAGTTAAGGCTGGGGTTGCTGGAGTAATGAACACATTTTTTGCGGGTGAAGCATATGCTAATTGGGGAATTTTAGGAATTATAATTGCACCTATAATTGTAGGTATATTATTTTCTGTGGTTCATTGCTACCTATTACGTTTAAAAAAGACACCAATTACTATAACATTATATTTGGAATTTTTTATAATATTTACAACGATTTTAGAAGGCGGTTTTGTAGACTTTTTTTATAACGCCGGATTGATTTTTATAGTTTTGATTTTGTTATTTTTATTCACAATAGGGAAAATAGTATTGCCTAAAAATAGAAGGTATCACTAATTATATAAAGGGAGTAAATTTGGTGACGTTAATAAAAGCTGTTTGGGAAAAAGGTCTTTTCCACATTCTCTCGGGTTCCTTCCTAACCAAAATCGTAGGTTTTTTTGGCTCTATTTTTATAGTCCGGGTTTTAAGTAAGCAGGAATATGGGATACTTGGTTATCTGGAAAATATGTATAGCTATGTGTTTATCATAGCAGGAATGGGGTTATCGAACGCAATTTTGCGTTTTGTAATATTAGGCAAAGATATTAATGAAAAATATTCGTATTTTCAGTATACAGTAAGAAAAGGGTTCCTTTGGAATATCTTATTGGCAGTGATAGCTGGAACCGTGTTTTTGTTATATCCGCACCCGGAGGCTTATCAGGGTTATACCTGGTTGATTTTAGTATTGTTATTAGCCCTTCCATTTCAATATTTAACGGATAATACCCTTTGTAATGAACGAGCCATGTTTGCAAACCAGCGATACGCCGTATTAGCATTTATTCTTTCTGCATCTATTATTGTGAGCAAAATTATTTCAGGGTATTTGGGTGGTCTTTATGCTGTGGTGATTTGCCAAGCGTTGGTGTACGTTGTCTTGGGAATTGCATTTCTTTACAATACTGGAAGAAAATATTACATTAACGCTAGTGCCAATACCTTGCAGCGTATAGAAAAGAAAAAAATCAATAGTTATTCATTACAGTATATGATTACTAATGGTTTGTGGGCAATTTTCATGTTGAATGATACGTTCCTGTTAGGGCGTTTCTGTACTCCTGAAGTAATTGCAGATTATCGGGTTGCGTATACGATCCCTGGCAGTATCAGCATCATCAGCAGTGCGATTGGTATTTACGTTGCGCCATATTTTGTGCAGCATGAAAATGATAGATCGTGGATACAGAAGAATTTTAAACGGGCTTATGGAATTACAGCATTCGTTGTAGGAGGCTTGTGCATAGCAATTGCGGTGTTATCAAAACCGATCATTTGGCTGTTATATGGAGAAACTTATCTGAATGTTATTGGTGTCATGAGAATTCTTTTGCTAGCGGCATTTTTCAACTGTGGCCTTCGTTTTACTACTGCCAATATTCTTGCAGCAATGGGGAAAGTGAAATACAATATGGCAGTTTCCATTATTGGTATGGCCGCACAGTTGCTGATCAATTTTCAAATTATCCCGATTTATGGAGCTATTGGTGTGGCGCTAACCAGTTGTATTGTTTATGGAATTATGGCAGTATGTTTACTGGCAGTGTTTGTGAAACAGTATTACTTAAAGGAATAGAAGTATGAAGGTAAAAATGCGAAAAGGATATTTGATCCTTTATGCAATATTGTTTCTTGCATTACTATATCGATCTTTTCTTTCTGTAGAGTTGACCGATGAAGTGCATGGTATTGCTTCCATTTATAATATTTATCTCGGAAAGAAGCCTTTTATGACTTCCTGGGATTATCATACAGGGTGGTGCCTTCTGGCACCGCTTTTTTCGTTATTCCATATGGTTTCCCCGGAATTTGAGGGAATTGTTTTGTTTTTCCGTATCGTATATCTGCTATTTACAGTAGTGTGTGCAGGTATCATTTCATGGATGTTGTATCGGAAAGAGCAAAACCCATGGATATGGTATTTTGTGTTCCCTGCAATATGTTTTGTTCCGACTTCTATTTTTCAGATCAGTTATAACAGTCTGACGGTATATCTTTTGATGTTGGCAGCGGTGATATTGATAACATCAGAAGCGGGAAAAACAGAATGGGTTCGTTATCTTTGCCTTGGGATATTGATGGGGATTGGATGCATCAATTACCCAACGCTTGCAGCGCTGGCAGTTGGTCTAACTGTTTGGATCGGTATAAAAAACAAAAACGGATATTGGAAAAGCAAAACGGTATTTTATATTGTAGGCGGCAGCATGACTGCATTGGTATTTTTCTGGTGGATATTTTCGGATGGAGACATGACGCTTTTTGTACAGGCATTAAAAGGAATGTTTACTTCTCCTCATGAGAAAACGAAAGGAACTATAGATGGTCAGTATTTGCTGCAGACATTTTTTGAGCCATTGAAAGAGTTTTTTCTTTCAGGATTCGGTATTTGTAGTCTGATTTATCTAGCAGTGCAGTTTGTTTTTGATGTTTGTTTGCATAGGCGGTTTTGGAATTGGGTATTTTTGTGCCTGTTCCTTATGATGAATGCTTGGAGCAATAAAGGAACCTATGGTTATGTGGTTCTGGGAATTTTGATTGCGTATTCGTATTTACTTTTGACTGACCGAAGACTATGGAGGCAGAGCAAGGAACTTCTGGGTATTTTGCTTGGTTATATTCTGACATATTCTTTTACTTCGGATAATCGCAATGTGATGGCTGCATTTGAAGTAGCCGGGCCGCTGATCTGCTTATGTGCCGGAGTTATCCTTTGGGAAGCAGCAAAAGAAAAACATGTTGCGCAACCTATTTTTCCGCTTCTTTTATTGGGAATCTCAGGAGTATTAAGTATTTATACGTATGTTTATCGAGATGAACCAGTCGGATTTTTGAATCAGAGAGTAGAATCTGGAATTTACAAAGGCTTGTATACTACAGAAAGCCGAAAACAAATGGTGGAACAGGTAGAGCAAGAGATTGACTCTGTAATTACAGAGAATGAGACAGTCTGTGTGGTGACAAGGGCTCCGATGATTTATTTAATGGCGAAAGCAAATATTTGTGCGCCTCAAACATGGGATGCGCAGTTCTTGTATAGGGGAAATATTAGTGCGGAGCCGTTGCTTTCTTATTTTGAGGCAGTAAACCAGATTCCGGATGTTTTAGTGGCTACAAGTTTGGATATTCCGGATTTTATCAATCAAGAGCAGTATGAAATTCAGAAGTTTATAAAGGAATACTATTCTTTGTACTATGATAATCAAATAGAAAGTATGGATATATGGGTATGGAAAAGGAAAAACAAGAAGTATTGATTGAAGATATAGTTGCTTATCTTTATCTATATCTTCCGATTATAATTTTTTTACTTACGTGGATCCGTCCTGTTTTCGCTTATCCGGTGTGTGGAATCTTACTTTTTTGTGGTATATCAGTGTTTGGGCACAGAAGAACTGTAGCTATAACAATTGATAAAAGAAAGAATCTGTTATGGCTTTTCTTATTTTCAACACTTATGTTGTGGTGGTGTGTAATGTCAGGACAAGGAGCAGTGGTCACACAAGCTGGCGACTGGTCAAAGCATAACGCATTGCTTTCGGATTTGATAAATTTGGATTGGCCCGTCCGATACTTTTATGAAGGAAAACAGGGAACTTTAGTGTATTATGTGGGAGCTTATCTTCTGCCAGCTTTATTCGGAAAAATTGGAGGGATAAAAGTTGCGGAAGTTTGCCTGTTTATATGGTGTTGGATCGGTTTGATTCTAGTAGGGATAAAATGCTGGAGGTATGTTGATGGTGAGAATGGGTGGAAGTTAGTAGCGGTAGGCTTTGGTATGATTTTATTTTCCACATTTATTTCTCAAATGGCAAAACTATATGGCTTATTTCTTCCAAATGATTTAGGCGACGGAGTACATTGGCTGAGCAAGAATATTCGAATCCAATATTCCTCCAATATCATACAGCTCCGGTGGGTGTTCCCACAGTCTATACCTGCATGGTTGGTATCAATCATGATCATGGAGAAGAGAAAGGAGATTAAAAGCTGGGGGCTAATCTGTGTGCCATTAATATTATATTCGACATTTGCGTTTTTAGGTATTGTATTTATTGTGCTTCAGTTATTAATACTCAAATGGTATCAAAGAAGAAATGAAAATAAAGTTGATATAGTAAAAAAGATATTTAGCAGTCATAATGTGGCTGCTCTTTTCATCTTGTGTATTTTGACAGGTTACTTAGCCGGAAATATATTACAACCTAAGTTGGAAGCTGCATCAATGGGTTTAACATTGATCAATTATAGCAATTATAAGACGTTATTTGTTTTATTTCAGTTGTCATGGGGGCTTTGGCTTGCAGCACTCTTTTGGAAAGAGAGAAAGGGTGTATTCATTTATATTATTTCTGTTAGTTTATTTTTATTTCCTTTTTTTTCTATGGGAGCGTACAACGATTTGTGTATGAGAGGAAGTATTCCGGCATTGTTTATGTTGTGTGTACTTGTTATGAAGCAGATATTGAATGATAAAAACAGAAAAGCATATAGAATATTGCTTTTAGGTATGTTGCTGATTAGTTCATTGAGTAGTCAAAAAGAGTTACGGGAGGCTATTTTCAAGAATGGAATTTACAAAGGAAATAGATGCGCTCCATATAGTACATTAACAGAATTGATGAACGAATTTGACCCGGCAATTTATCAGTACGTAGACTGGAATGCAGCAGAGGGAATCAACCGTTGGATCATACAATAAAGGAGTAACTGAATGAGTACAAAGGAAAAACTTTATATTATTGTACCTGCTTATAATGAAGAAGAAAACTTAGATTTGATTATTAATCAATGGTATCCAATTATTGAGGATATTGGGGAAGATAGCCGCCTGGTTATTATTGATGATGGAAGCAAGGATCATACATATGATATTCTTTTGAAAGCGCAAGAACAACATCCTCTTTTGCAACCACTCACAAAGCAGAATGGAGGTCATGGCTCTACGGTTTTATTTGGTTATCGCTATGCCATAGAACATCGGGCGAATTGGATTTTCCAGACAGATTCAGATGGCCAGACGGACCCGGCAGAATTTGCAAAATTTTGGAATGACAGAAAACTGTATGATGCAATTATTGGTGCACGACCGAATCGTGAGGATGGGGTAAACAGAAAATTTGTGGAGAAAGTCTTGCTTTTGATTTTACGATTAATTTTTGGTGTTAATCTGCCGGATTCTAATGCACCGTTCCGATTAATGCGGCGAGAACTGGTAGAGAAGTACATTCATAAATTGCCAGAAAATTTTAATCTTCCCAATGTTATGTTTACAACGTATTTTGTGTATTTTCATGAAAAGGTTAAGTTTGAGAATATCTCTTTTAAACCTCGTCAAGGGGGGGAAAATTCTATAAATCTAAAGAAAATCATAAAAATTGGTTGGAATGCGTTGGGAGATTTTTACAGGCTCAGGAAATATATTGATAAATAAACCCATTTTTGTGTAGGAGAGTCTTAGGTGAAGTTAAAAGAAATGATGGAAAAATATAAAGATATAGTTCCATATGCGATATTTGGTATTTTAACGACGATCATTAATATAGTGGTATACCTTTTTTTCGCCCACATCCTAAAGAAGGAGGTAATGCTCAGCACACTTGCTGCATGGTTTCTTTCTGTGTTGTTTGCCTATGTTACAAACCGAAAATGGGTATTTCACAGTGGGGTACTTACATTTAGTAATATTATCAGAGAGGCTGTGGCTTTTTTTATATGTCGTTTGGCTACTGGTATTGCAGATATCTTGATAATGTTCATTTTTGTGAACATTTTTCATTTCAATGATTTATTCATCAAAATCATCTCTAATATTGCTGTTATAATTCTTAATTATGTTGCAAGTAAATGGATTATTTTCAATCACAAGTAATACAGGAAAAAATTACGAATTTTGGAAAGGAGAAAAACTATGCAATTTCGCGACCTAAAAAAACAATACGAAACCCTAAAACCCTCCATTGACACCCAGATCCAGAGTGTTATTGCCTCCGCTGCCTTCATCAGCGGCCCCCAGGTAAAGGAACTGGAAACCCAGCTTGCAGAATATACAGGCGTAAAGCACTGCATTACCTGTGGTAACGGCACGGATGCCCTTTCCATGGCCCTCATGGCTTGGGATATTAAGGAGGGGGATGCTGCATTTGTACCAGATTTCACCTTCTTTGCCAGTGGTGAGACCGTGTCCTTTGAGGGGGCTACCCCTGTTTTTGTTGATGTGGACAAAGATACTTTTAATATGGATCCAGATCGGCTGGAAGAGGCGATTAAGCTTGTCCTGGAAGAAGGGAGACTGATTCCGCGTGTAATTATCACCGTAGATCTGTTTGGTTTACCGGCAAACTATCCGAGAATCCGGGAAATAGCGGACCGGTATGGCCTTAAGATTCTGGAGGACAGTGCTCAGGGATTTGGTGGTATGCTTGGGACAGAACGGGCTGGAATTTTTGGAGATATGGCTACCACCTCTTTCTTCCCGGCAAAGCCATTAGGATGTTATGGAGATGGGGGAGCTATTTTTGTCAATGATGATGAAACAGCTGCCTATCTGGAATCCATCCGTGTTCATGGAAAAGGCTCTTTTAAGTACGACAATGTACGTATCGGCTGGAATTCCAGACTTGATACACTTCAGGCCGCCATTCTTCTGCCAAAATTCAAGGCTTTTTGTGAATATGAACTGGATGCTGTAAATCATGTAGCAGAAAAATATACAGAGCTGTTAAAGGATATTGTAAAAACGCCTGTAATACCTAATGGTTATTTATCCAGTTGGGCACAGTATACGATTCAGTTGGAGAATCGGGAAACTCGTGATGGTCTTCAGGCATTTTTAAAGGAAAAGGGAATACCGACCATGATATACTACCCCAAACCCATGCATAAACAGAGGGCTTTTGCGGATCTTACTGTATATCAAGAGTGTCCGGTAACAGAAATGCTGTGCCAGACCGTTCTATCCTTGCCCATGCATCCGTATATGGAAGAAAAAGATATTATTTTCGTTGTCGAGAATATCAAAGAGTATTTTACAAAATAAAATTTTCTATCTCTCCAAAGCCCCGGACAATCTGCGGTCTTATAACACGCAACTTCGCTGATCAGCCGGGGCTTTCGCATTTTACCAAGCCTTCATATCTCGAACCATGTCTCCAAAGCAGTCTCATCGATTCACACACAGAAACCACCTTGTGGCTGTTTTATCTCTGCCTCACCTCACACTCCATCCCCCGAATCACTCTCTCAATCGTCTCCTCATCCCTCTCCAGCTCATCTGCAATCTGGGAGATGGACTTTCCTTTCTGAAGCTTAGTGCGGATAAGGCTTTTTATCTCATCCTCGCGTCCTTCCAGGATTCCTTCCCTGCGTCCCTCAGTACGCCCAGCGGCATGGCCCTCCGCGTGTCCTTCTGCGATCCCTTCCTTCCGCGCCTCGGAGGCGATGGCCTTCCGCATCAGCGCCAGTTCACGCTCCTCATCATACTCAAATATACTCACTGCGATCACCTCCGCTCGGTTTCTGGAGAGGAAATCCGAAAGGATCCCCTCCCGGATGCATTCTGTGACAGCCCGGTGTACCGCCTCCTGGACCGCCATGGTCTTCGTATGAAGCCTCACCCGCTCCACAAAGAGCATATACTCTTTTAAGATCTGGCAGGTGTCCAGAAGCTCCTTGTTCTTCCCGGGTGCGATCTTTAAAACCTTTACCTTCAGCTCCAGCCCGGGGTCCTCGGTGGGATGTTCAAAGGAATCGGAGATCTTCAGGACACAGGAATCCCCGATCTCCTTATCCCCATTGTAGAACACCACAAAATTTGGGGTGGGGATCTTTACCAGCTGGGGCGCGTAAAGAGACTGGTCCCGGGTAAGAGCCTGATATTCCTTTGCCGCGTAGAACAGGTTACGGAGCGGCATGTTGGGGTTCCAGGTGGACTGGTGCTCGTAAAGGTTCAGCTGGAAGTCCACCAGAAAAGCCACATCGTTTTTCATGTTCATGTACACGGCATTTTCCAGGGTCACCACAGTCAGTTCCTCTGGGGAATCGTAAGACGTTCCATTTACCGCGTTGTAAAGGCTTAAAAGCCGGTCCCTGTCCTGAAACAAAAGGCGGAACAAGGTGTCTTTGTAGTCACGCCGGGGCTTGGGGAGCCGTGCCGGAGCCTGGACAAGGTCGTTCATAGAATTCATTTGTCCTCCTTTCGCAGGAGAACTGGAGATCTCCTGCTTTTCAAATTTTAATAAGGGAAAAGCATAGATCTTCTGAAATGAATAAGACTCTCCAGACGGCCGGAGCGGCCGGGAAAATAAGAAATATATGCTTTGTGCCAGTGTAGCACACTTATAACGGCAGTGCAAGGGTGTACGGGATAAAATCGCTGGAAAACGCCGGACCGTGGAATAAACAGCCCACCGGGCAAGCTCCGGGCCTCAGATCTCCAGACTATTTCGCCCCTCCCTCCTCCTCTCCGGGCTTTTCGATCCGGATATGGCCATTTTCCAGCTGCTTCACAATATCATAGGTAAGCTTGGAAAGGGTCCGCTTCCCCCAGCCCCTTTCATCGGTATCCGTACCGCTCAGGACCTGCTTCAGCTCCTCTCGGCTGCGGAACAGGTGATCAAATTGTTCGTAAAGATCCTTGATCCTTTCAGGCGTGTACATGGCCTGCCGCCTCAGGATATCGCGGATATAGTCCTTATGCATGTCATAGTGCTCATTCAGATTAAGGGCACCCATCTGTTTCTCTACCACAGCTTCCTTTCCGGGCGGTATTGGGCGATTTTTTTCAACCCCCAGCGAAAACTCTCCTGTACCGTCGTGGAGGATTTTCACCCAGTCGTCGCTGTCCTTCGCCACGATCTGGAAGCCCATATCATAGCTGAAGCCCTCATCATACGGGTATAGGATCGGATCCTTCATGGTGTCCAGCGGCCCCTTGGCCGTATTGCAGACCGCGCAGCAGGGAACCAGATTATACAGGGAGACGGCCAGATACGGATAGAGGTCCCTGGGATAATAATGGTCCATCTGGGGCCTGGATTTTCCGCTGGCCAGTGTGAATGTATACTGGCGGTTGCAATACGGGCATACTGGAACATCCATGAGCTGGAGGATCGTGTTCAAGACCTTCCGCTTAGAAAGATTTTCATACCGGAAAGCCTCAGATAAAAGCTTCTTTTTACGCTTTCTGATAATCCCGGACTGCCAGATATAATCCTGAAGGGCAGAACGGTCTGCCAGAAGCAGCCGCTGTACCTCCGCATCATTGACCGTATGCTCTGCATCATCATGATACAGACAGCGGTAAAGCGCCGGACACGCCTCATCCAGGAGGTTCCGCACCTCTTCCTTGGCCAGTGTATGGAAAAGGCCTGTGGGGGCATTCCTGGCGTCTGCAAGAAACTCGCGCTCGATCCGATCTCTGTTTTTGTTAGAAATCCATATCCGGATCATTGATCATCTCCTCCAGTTCCCGGATCGTCTGGTCCAGCTCCCTCCGCTGCGCCTTCAGCCGCTGAAGGGCAGAGGAAAGCGCCGGGTCAGTCCGCCGCGTTTTTTTCATGGTGTAGTTTATTCCTTCATTGCTTTCTTCCAGGGCATGCTCCAGCTTTTCTCTTAAAAGTCCCTCTCCAACATAGGAAATGATCGTTTTTATATCACGGATTTCATTATTGCCATTTCTCTGTGTCAGCAGCAGCTCCGCGATGGCTCCAAGCTTTTCCTGGGCAAACGCTCCCATGGTTCCGCATTCATCCAGAAAGAATGAGTCCATGCAGAGCGTATGGATGTGGTTTCCAAAGGTCTGGATGCCGCCGGTCCGTGAGGATATATGTCCGTTATCGTCCTTCCTTAAATAACAGACGCTGTTGGGAGGAAAATCCGACAAGATGATCGGCGAATGGGTCGTTATGATGAGCTTTATATTTATCATAGGAAGAAAGTACCTGCGGCAGAAAGCGGTCAGCCATTTTATATACATCCGCTGCCATCTGGGATGCAGCGACAGATCAGCCTCATCAAGGAGCAGGAGCAATGTATTGCAATCCGGAGTCTGTCCGTTGGTTCTTCTGCTTTCCTTCTTTAAATCCTCCCAGATCCCATACAGATCTGCCCAAAGCGACAGAAGGGCATTTTCCCCGGAGGAAGCACCAAAGGAAAAGCTTAAAAACGGAAAGGCATAGCTCAGTCCCTCATAATGGAGCAGAAGTTCTTCCATAAATAACCGGTTTTCCTGCCCGGGTATGATCGAAAGCTCCGGCGTTCCCTTATTTTCCAGCTTCCGGATCACAGTCTCATTTTCTTCCAGCCAGGAGATGAAGTCCCGGGTCTGATGAATGACAAGGACAGCAATGAGGGAATGTCCCATCAAGGCCTGCCCCAATTCTTCCAGAAATTTTTTCGCATATCCGAAGAGTCCGTACCGCTCTGCGCAGTCCTCCGATAAGAGATATGCATCTGTCAGGCGTCCCAGATCCACTCTGGCAGGAGACGGGACCACGGAAGGGATGCATGCTTCCCTGATACAGCCCAAAAGCACAGCTCTTACTATGTAAGCGCTCCAGGAATGCCTGAAAAGCCCGGGAAGCTTCTGAAATATGCGTTCCATCTGTTTCAGCCTTTCGTCAGCATCTGGAGGAGCGGACACCGTATGCCTCTTCAGTTCCTGAAAAATATACTTTTCTAAATAACTCACATCGGCAGCACCGATCTGAATGTACTTTGGAATGGGGATTTCCAGCTCTGGAGCTTCTTCCGGATGATAATTGCAGAGCAGATGAACGATTTTATAAAGTTCCCTGTCATAATAGATCCGGATCGGGTTTTTATCCAGGCCATTATAGTGCATTTCATGATCTATTTGGGAATGGCCTGACAGAAGATTTCCAAGAGAGAAGTCATAGCTGCACTTTTTGAGGTTTTCAAAATCATGAAAGCTGAGCGAGTGATGGAAATATGCCGTTTTCATATTTTTTAGAGCTGTTTTTGCAGAAGTCCTGCCGCGGCCAGACAGGAACTCTGAGCTGTCTGAAAAATATTCAAACAGCCGCTCCCGCTCTGCATCGATCTTCGGTTTTTCAAGTTCCTGGCTGTAAAATACAAACAGCCGCTCCTGTTCTTCGTGATCGGTTCCTTCAAAAACCATGATGCATGATCCGGTTTCTTCTCCATTTGTAAACCGCCGAAGATCATCCAGAATGAGATTCATAAGTCGAGTTTTCCCAGCCCCGTTATCACCGACAATGGCAAAGCAGTCCAATGCATGGTCCCATATGGATCCGCCCCAGAAGGATTCCAGGTAATCGGTATTTTTCTGGATCGTCAGACGATTCCAGGACTGGATATAGGATATTTTATAGGCTCCGCTTAAAATGATCCCCTGGTTTTCCTCTGTCTGAAACCGGTCATCCCAAAGAAACAGCAGATTTTTCAGAATATTCATAGGCCTTCCTTTGCATTTTATTTTTTGTCTAATATTGTCATATAATATAAGTTTAAAGAAAAATACAAGAAAAGTCAATAAAATAAAGAAAACTTTCATATAAATCAAAAAGGACAGAACCCATTTTCATAGATCCTGTCCCTTTTAAACCATTCCTATTCAATTTTCGTAGAGGTACGCAGGGGTTTTTCTGTGGCCTAAGCTCTATCCCTGTACGCACTTTTTGATGATCCGTTCCATTTCCCCCATCTTTTTCATTACATCCCTGGCCATGTTTAACTGGCACCGGGTCCGCACCAGATTATGCTCCGGGTATTCTGTCCGGAAGTACACGTTTCCCAGAAGATAATCATCCAGGAACCGGGAAGCCAGCTCCACAGCCAGGGTGAACACGCTGAGCGGCAGCGTCCGGATCTCGTCTTCCGTCAAGGTGTCACGGGTCTGGGAAAGAAAGCCTCTGGTAAAGGCAGAGAACAGCTCCATGTTGCAGCCAGCCTTTTCGTACTCCCTGGAGTCCTCCGCCACATAATTGGCACCGAACCGGATGGCGTCGCCGAAATCATGGCCCACAAGACCGGGCATCACCGTATCCAGATCGATGATGGTCAGAGCCCGGTTGGTGTTCCGGTCGAAAAGGACATTGTTGATCTTCGTATCGTTGTGGGTCACCCGGATGGGGAGACGGCCGTCCCTCTGCATCCGGGCCATTTCACAGGCCTGGCTGCTGACGGACCGGATATAAGAAAGCTCCTCCCTCACAGACCCGGCCAGGCCCAGAGGATCTTTTTCTGCGTCCTCAAACAGCGTCCTCAGCCGTTCCGGCGTGTTGTGGAAATTGGGGATCGTTTCATAAAGCTGTTCCGCATTAAAATCCGCCAGATTTTTCTGGAAACGGCCAAAGGCTTCTCCGGCATGCTGGAGCACTTCTGTGTTTTCGCATGTGTTATACGTCACAGACGGGATATAATTATACAGCCGCCAGAAGGCGTCGTCCGCATAGATATACGTTTTCCGGTCGGCAGTATGGTGAAAGTGGAGAGGGATCCCCTCGGTGCTCTTTGCCCGGATATGCTCCGTAACCAGGTCGATATTATGCATGACCTGCTCGGGCTTTCTGAATACAAATGTGTTGACCTGCTGGACAATGTACGACTTTAGTGTGCCTTCCTCTCGTCTGTATGTAACCTTATACGTCTTATTCACATTTCCCACAGGAATCAGCTCAGATTCCACATAGCTTCCCTGGATCCGAAAGCTGCGGCAGATGTCCCGCAGACGCTGTTCCATTTCCATGCTCATGTTCCTCCCAATGCTCTTTTGTTTTTAGTCCGTCCCTAATTTTATCATCATCCCCGGATGAATGCAAGGCGGAATGGCTCTTCCAACCATGATGAAAATGGCGGAAATTCGTGTGATTTTATCCCGTACACCCTTGCGCCTCCGTTCCAGATATGCTACACTGGCACAAAGCATATATTTCTTATTTTCCCGGCCGTCTGGAGAGTCTTATTCATTTCAGAAGATCTATGCTTTTCCCTTATTAAAATTTGAAAAGCAGGAGAGCTTCCGTTCTCCTGCGAAAGGAGGACAAATGAATCCTATGAACGACCATGCCCTGGATCCGGCACGGCTCCCTAAGCCCCGGCGCGACTACAAGGATACTCTGTTCCGGCTTCTGTTCCGGGACAGGAACAGGCTTTTAAGCCTTTACAATGCGGTAAATGGAACGTCCTGCAGCTCCCCGGAGGACCTGACTGTGGTGACCCTGGAAAACGCCGTGTACATGAACATGAAAAACGATGTGGCTTTTCTGCCAGACCTTAAAAGAGTATATGCTCTTTGTGGAACGGGTGCGGCTCCATGCAAAGACTATGACGGTCAGGGCGGCAGTACACCGGGCTGTCACAGAATGCATCCGGGAGGGGATCCTTTCGGACTTCCTCTCCCAAAACAGAGCGGAGGTGATCGCAGTGAGTATATTTGAGTATGATGAAGAGCGCGAATTGGCGCTGATGCGGAAGGCCATCGCCTCCGAGGCGCGGAAGGAAGGGAATAACGAAGGACGTGAGGATGAGATAAAAAGCCTCATCCGAACCAAGCTCCGGAAGGGAAAATCCATCCCTCAGATCGCGGACGAACTGGAGCGGGATGAGACGACGATCAAGGCGCTGATCCAGGGGATGGGGGACGAAGCGGAATAGAATACAGAAGGGCGGGAACAGACCCATTTAAGGATTCCATTCCCGCCGGAAATACTGCCCCTGTTCAGTTATACAGCCTCGTAAAATGTATCCGGATGCTCTGGATCGAAGGCCTCGTTGGCCCACATGACCGTCACCAGATCGTCAGTCTGGGACAGGTTGATGATGTTGTGGGTATAGCCAGGCAGCATGTGAACGGCCTGGATCTGCTCCCCGGATACCTCAAATTCCCGGATCTTGTCCGTGCCGATCTTCCTTTCCTGGATCAGGCCATGGCCGGAAACCACCATAAAGAACTCCCACTTGGAATTATGCCAGTGCTGGCCCTTAGTGATCCCGGGCTTACTGATGTTGACGGAAAACTGACCGCAGCCCGGGGTTTTTAAAAGCTCCGTGAAGCTGCCGCGGTCGTCAACGTTCATTTTAAGCGGAAAGATGGTCTTTTCCACCGGAAGATAGGAAAGATAGGTGGAATACAGCTTCTTTGCAAAGCTTCCAGCCGGAATCTCTGGCATCAAGAGCGTGGACGGCTGGGACGTAAACTTCTCTAAAAGCTCCACGATCTCCCCCAGGGTCACATGATGGGAGACAGGGGCCGCGCAGTATGCTCCCTGCTCCTCAAATATTGTGGTCACACCGTCGAACCCGCAGCGGTGCTCATGGCCCTCCAGGGCGTCCAGCAGCTCGTTCACCAGATCGTCGATATAAAGCAGCTCCAGCTCTGTGGACGGATCGCTGACATGGATCGGCAGGCCGTTGGCCATATTGTGGCAGAAGGTGGCCACGGCGCTGTTGTAATTGGGGCGGCACCATTTTCCAAAGAGATTCGGGAACCGGTAGACCAGTACTTTCGCTCCCGTTTCCTCCGCATACCGGAAGAACAGCTCCTCCCCGGCCTTCTTGGACCGGCCGTACTCACTGTCTCCGAAGCGGCCTGAGAGCGTGGCCTGGATCGAGGAGGCCAGCATCACCGGAGCCGTATTTCCATGGCTCCGGAGTGCGTCAAGAAGCTCCGATGCAAAGCCAAAATTTCCCTCCATAAATTCCGTCTGGTCCTTGGGGCGGTTGACTCCGGCCAGATTAAATACAAAATCAGCCGAAGCGCAGAACATGTCCAGCTCCTCCCGGGTGTTCTGGACATCATACTCATAGATCGCATCTATTTTTATGCCGGGCCGTGTGCGGTCCTTTCCATCCCGGATATTCTTTAAATTCTCCACCAGGTTCCGTCCAACGAAACCGCTGGAGCCTGTGACTAATATATTCATTTATCGTCTCCTGTGATTTATAAGCAGATCTGCCTGCAATGAATTAGGGAGACGAAAAATCGTCTCCCCATAAGATGGTAGTTGTAAGTTTTGGTTGTAAAAAGATTTTAAAAGGTAGTTGTAATAATTAATTGTAATGGATGGCTTAATACTATCATATCTACTCAGCCATGTCAACCGCTTCCCGGATCGATTCCGCCTCATCAGCAGAGGTAATTTCGTCCATGATCTTTGCCCATTCTTCATCTGGCTTTACAATAAGGCGGGAATTCATATACGCCCACTCAACAGGAAGAACTGTGACGCCCTCATAGTATTCCTTGGCGCTGCTTTTTATCTTATTTAGCACAAGAGCCAGTTTAACCGGTGCGCCTGGAAAATATAAAGGAGCCAGAAGCTGGATCTTATTTTCACCAGTTTCTGTGTTATGGTAATAAAAGGGCAGAGCCAGCTTAAAGTTCCTCTTCAGCTTCTTTTCCAAAGTCACTTTTGCTGCATCCAGAAGGACATTGATCAGCTCTTTGCTGCTGTAACCAGCTTCAATAAAACGGTCAAAGTTATCATCGATAATATGCTCTTTCCTCATATTTAATTCAAGCGTATTATCATAGATCAGGTCCTTAACGTTGTTGCAGTAGTCAGCCAATGGAGGAAGCTCAGAAAAGTTCGTTGTAAAAAACTTATCCGTCTCCTTGAAAAAACCATTGAAAAACCACGGCTGTTTTCCAGACATTTCATTGACAGCAAAAATTGCAACAATTTCCTGGTTATAAACCGTCAGAAGACCTGTATTCATGCACCTGTATTTTCCGTCCGCTGAGGAAATGATCTTCCCTTCCTCGTCTAAGCGGTTGTACGTATACTGTATGTAATTTCTCAAGATACGGTATGGATCTTTATCCTGAATTCTTTTGTATGTCCACTTTTCCGGCTGGGCCATCCGGGCAAGCATTTCCAATTTCTGATTGTATTTTTCTGCGGTCCCAAGAAAAACATCTTCAAGTATAGTTCCCATATTTTCGCCCTCCTTTGAGAAATGATGCTACAATCCCTATTATATAAAAACAGGCATTGGGACGCAAGAGAAAACTATTTTTGACCAGAAAAAGGATCAAAACTTCCTCCACACCATTTTATCCACCACGCCCGTATAGGACTGGATGATCTTTACCACCTTGGCGGATACGTTTTCCTCCACGTAATCCGGCACAGGGATCCCATGATCCCTGTTCTGGTTCATGGTCACTGCCGTATCCACGGCCTGTAAGAGGCTCTTTTCATCGATCCCGGCCAGGATAAAGCACGCCTTGTCCAGCGCCTCCGGGCGCTCTGTGGAGGTGCGGATGCACACTGCGGGGAACGGATGGCCGATGGAGGTAAAGAACGAGGATTCCTCCGGCAGCGTCCCAGAGTCGGAAACCACGCAGAAGGCGTTCATCTGTAAACAGTTATAATCATGGAAGCCCAGGGGCTCATGGCGGATCACCCGGGGATCCAGGGCAAAGCCGGACGCCTCCAGGCGCTTTTTGGAACGGGGATGACAGGAGTAGAGCACCGGCATGTCGTACTTTTCCGCCATCCGGTTGATGGCTGTGAAAAGAGAGGTGAAATTTTTCTCCGTGTCGATGTTTTCCTCACGATGAGCGGAAAGGAGGATATATCTGCCCTTTTCCAGCCCCAGCCGTTCATGGATATCCGAGGCTTCGATCTCTGCCAGATTATTATGCAGGACCTCCGCCATGGGAGAGCCGGTCACATACGTCCGCTCCTTCGGGAGGCCGCAGTCCGCCAGATACCGGCGGGCATGCTCGGAATACGCCATGTTCACGTCCGAAATAATGTCCACGATCCTGCGGTTGGTCTCCTCTGGCAGGCACTCGTCCTTGCACCGGTTTCCCGCCTCCATGTGGAAGATGGGAATGTGGAGCCGCTTGGCACCGATGACCGATAAACAGGAGTTGGTGTCCCCCAGGACCAGGACTGCATCCGGCTGGATCTCTGCCATCAGGTTATAGGACGCCGCAATGATGTTCCCCATGGTGTCTCCCAGGGTATCGCCCACCGCGTTCATATATACCTCCGGGTCCGCAAGCTTCAGATCCCGGAAAAACACGCCGTTCAGATTATAATCATAATTCTGCCCCGTATGGGCTAAGATCACATCAAAATACTCCCGGCATTTATTGATCACAGCCGAAAGCCGGATGATCTCCGGACGGGTGCCGACGATGATCAGTAACTTTAATTTACCATTATTTTTAAATGCTGCCATCTCATTCTTCCCCCATGTCCGTTAATATTTGATCCCCATGCCGTCCAGCTGCTCCCGGATATAGGAAAGCGTAAGAAGTTTCTCCTTCACCTGGTCAACACCAAGAAGCTCGGTGTTATTGCTGTTGAATTCCGTTAAGGGATTCCGCTCCGCATCGCCTTTGCTGAAATATTTATCATAATTCAGGCCGCGCTTATCGCAGGGAACACGGTAAAAGTCCCCCATATCGATGGCATGGGCACACTCCTCATTGGTGAGCAGCGTTTCATACATTTTTTCGCCATGGCGGATACCGATGACCCGGATCTTCTCCTTATCCCCGCCAAACAGCTCACAGACCGCCTCTGCCTGGGTCTGGATCGTACAGGCCGGCGCCTTTTGGACCAGGATATCCCCGGAGGTCCCATGCTCAAAAGCAAAAAGGACCAGGTCCACGGCCTCGTCCAGCGACATGATAAAGCGGGTCATGGTCCCGTCTGTAATCGTAATTGGATTGCCTTCCCGGATCTGGTCGATCCACAGCGGGATCACGGAGCCACGGGAACACATCACATTTCCGTACCGGGTACAGCAAATCTTCGTTTTCGTTGTGGTGCGGCTCTTGCCGACGATCACCTTCTCCATCATGGCCTTGCTTGTCCCCATGGCATTGACCGGGTATGCGGCCTTATCGGTGGAAAGGCAGATCACTGACTCCACACCCTCGTCGATGGCCGCCGTCAGAACGTTTTCCGTTCCCAGAACATTGGTCTTTACCGCCTCGATGGGGAAAAACTCGCAGGATGGAACCTGCTTTAACGCGGCTGCGTGGAAGATATAATCCACGCCGTGCATGGCGTTCTTCACCGACTGGAGATCCCGGACGTCGCCTATGTAAAAGCTGATCTTCTCGGCAGCCTCCGGCATTTTTGCCTGGAACTCATGCCGCATGTCGTCCTGCTTCTTCTCATCGCGGGAGAAGATGCGGATCTCGCCGATGTCGGTATTTAAAAAGCGGTTCAGGACTGCATTGCCGAATGAGCCTGTACCGCCGGTGATCATTAGGGTTTTGTTGGTGAATGGTGACATGTATTTGGTCCTCCTCCATAATTACGTTTCTAATATGCTTGTATGCGTTTTGATATATCATAATATTGCACTATATTAAATATCCATAAACCAACCGTAGATATTAGTATCACTCCGATCCAACCAAACCTTTCCGATAGCTTATTAGCCAATATAACTTTGGCTACGGAGATGATAGTATAAAAAAGAGCCTGCAATCTAATTTCTCCCATCCCATTTGCAAATGTGGTAAGCACACCTACCATGCTGATTGCTGCTCCATATAATGCAAATATCCATACATATCCAGGCATTACTTCTATAGAATCATTGTGCAACCAGATATTAAAGATTTGTTGTGAACCTAACGCCAACAATAAATTTACAGTTACACTAAATACACCTATTAAAAACAGAAGTTTGAATATTTTTTTCATCCATCTAAAATTTTGCTCAGCTACTGCTTTTGTTATGGCTGACCAAACTGGAATAGAAAGAACACCAATCACCATTCCGATGATTGTAAATAAACGATTATATATAGAATATTCGACAACTGCTGTCGAACCACAATAAAAGTTTACAAAAAATTCATTTGTTGACACAACAATCATATAAGCAATTTGGACATAAAAAAATTTCAAACCTAAATCTAAAATATTTTTAATAGTATTTTTTGTTATATTAATTGGGGTCGAGCGTAAATAGGGATGCCTAAAAAAATATAATATGGTTACTAAGAACAAAGGAATATTAACCGCCAGTAGATTCAACCAAGCAATATAAACAATTTTTCCCTTCAGTTTTAATATTATCAATATATATATTGAGAAAATCATTAAGAGAGACGAAATTAATGCTATAATATTATTTATATTTGGTAATTGTTCTGCGTAATAAATATAATTAATTGTTCTTAATAATATTTGCAGTAATATACTAACAACAACAATATCTATGGTTGTTAGTATTTCTTTCATATTACTGTAATTGACAGGAATGTTTAATATTTTTCCCCAATCTACTATTCCTCTCACTGAAAAATACAGGACAAAGACAGTCACTACAAAAATAAAAGATACAGTATATGCTGTATAAATTAAATTTCGTGATTCAATGTCATCCTGTTTAGCCAAAGAGATTGTTAATTTATTCCGTAAGCCATTACCTATACCTAAGTCGAAATTTAAAATCCAACTGAGCATAGAATATAACGTAAACCACAATCCTAGCACAACGTTATCCTCGAAATATCGTAAATATAGGGGAGTAGAAATTAAAGAAATAATTAATGCCCCTCCCTTTATTCCGATAGATAATGCAATATTTTTTATTAATAGTTTTGTTTCCTGGCTAACCTGTTTTAAATTCATAACCATTTTCCTATATTTAGTGTTTTTATCATGTTAAAGTTTGTGTATTAGTTCGTTAAGTTCTTTCGTGAAGACTTCGTCTAATTTCTCAATACATTTCCTACTGTCATATAGCTCTAATACATTAATTCCTTTAATTCTTTTGGCTATTGCTTCTGGTGTTTGCTCATCGTAAAAGAAAAGTAAACTGGACACATCTGATTTTTCTACCACTGGAATTTTAACCGAAACAACCCTTAAACCATTTGACAGATATGTTAATATCTTTGACGGAAAAGATGTATTATTAAAATTAGCTTTTGGATCTTGTGTACTTAAACCTATTTGACATTTTTGTATAAATTCAATATACTGTTTTCCTGTAACTAACCCATCAAAAGATATCTCACACGATGTTTTCGACTTTATTTTATCTATAAGCTGAAGTAAATCTTGTTTTTCTGACTCACTACCAAACCCCAAAATATGTATATGATATCTAGAATCAAGATATTTTGCCGACTCTACCGCCGCCATGGCTCCTCCCTTTCTTGAATCCAATGTTCCGGAATAAATACAATGTATTTTATCATCATCAAAGCTTAAGTTTTTATTCTCTTCTACATGATATGTACCATGAATTAAGCAATATGGTTTATTTGCTTTATTTAGTAAGTCATTCAATAATGTCGTAGGAAAAATATACGCTTCAGCAGTTTTGATATACTCAATTTCTCGCTTTCTCTTTTTTTCATTTCCAATAACATCTGAATATATTTCTTCTACTTCTAAAATCATTTTGAATTTTTTGATTTTCTTTGCGAGCCCAATCACATTCATATATAATAAAGAATGATACACTATCACGGTTTCATTTCTCTTTACATGAAATAATATCTCCAACAAAAGGAAAAAATTTATAGTTAACACACTCCATATTTTTTTTAGTATATTTCCCCTAGGAAATGTTGGAAAATATTTTACAAAAATTTCTGGTTCTATTACTTCTTTTTGTGATGGAGAAAATTTTGTTCCTAATGTATAACTTGCAGAAATAATTTCTACTTTATAACCTAACCTCTTTAATACAGAACAAATATAATTCATTTTATTTACTGCGGCAGGACTCATCAATCTACGTTCAGCTACGGTATCATAATATCCAAAATATTTCATTTTTGTTTTCCCTTAATTCTAAAATCCAAAAGCATAGTTTGCAATCCCATATACCGATGATGGAGTAGTATAAAAGAAAAACATACCTTCTATACAAATACACATCAGCGTTATCAATGCTCGATACCTGGCTTTCCCTATTCTATTTATCACATTTCCTAGCAAAATAGGCATTCCTAAAGTATAATATACCGCAAAACGACTAATTATCGTATTTTGTAAAGAAACAATAATTATACTTACCCCCACCATATAAAGAATAAACATATAGTGATTTATAGTGCTATTTTTTATACCTTCTCCGTAATAACCCCAATTCAAAAATATATATACTAAACCTATCGCTAAATATAAAATTATTAATAATGGATTAGTCCTCACAACATTGCTATCTAAATATCCTACAAATCTTTTACCCAACTCCAATTTACTAATAATAATACTAAAGAAACTCACTCCAAAGAATCCTGCAATAGTACTTACCCAAAATACTATGCTTGATTTTCGCTTCCTAAAAATTGGCAAAATAAAGTACGCCGGAATCATTATATATGCAGAAACATGAAAACCAGCAGCCAAGAAAACTAAAGAAAAATATTGAATTGACTTTCTTTCAAATAAAAAAGTATATGCATAGAAAACAATTGCTAATGCTATGCTTTGTCTTAAAGCAGATAACATCATTGGCATTACACCTAATGTTACAAATGTAAATAAACTAATAAGATAGTTGTCTGAATATTTTTTTATAAACTGTAACATACTACCTATCATAAAAATTGATGTAACCACAATAAAACCTCGTCCATCAATTCCTAATCCTTGCAAAAAAGAACAGTATAAAAAAAATAATGGTTCCGAAAATAGAAGACTTTTAGAAGGAAATTCTTTTTTTATATAATTAATATTTTCGGCTATATTATTATTATATATATCTATATAATTTCTTGTATCTGTACCAACAGAAAAATCTCGTAAACAAAACAGGAGTGTAATCACTCCTAGAATTAATACAAGATACATTTTTTTATATTTTTTCTGATATATTGGATACAAAATGATAATTAATAAAAATACAAAAAAATATATATACATGACTTCTCCTTTGAATGTTCTCAAGAAAATTCATTATATAATTTAATATAATTATTTAACGTTTCTTTTTTTTGAAAACATGTTATTACTCGTTCTCTGCAAGTTTCTGTTTGTCTATCGCTCTTTTCTTTTATTAATTGAATGTATCTTGCAATCTCCTTGATATTACCTACTGGTGCCACATAACCACACCCTTCATTGTAACCTATAATCTCAGGTGTTGCTGTCACATCATATCCCACTACAGGTGTACCGCATGCCATAGCTTCAGCTGTTGTTAAACCAAATGTTTCTGCCGGCGATGCATTAAAATACACATCTGCCTTATTATAAATTTCCGCCATTTTTTTCAAATCATTCACTCTGGGTATCTCTTTCATATTTCTAGGCATTTTTCGAAGTCTACGAAATAATGGCCTTTTCCCAACAACTAATATTTCTTCATTTGTTTTTAATATCTTAGATAATCGGTAATAATCCTTATAACCCTTCCGTCGATCCCATCCTATACATAGTATTTGATATCTTTCTTTTTTATTTAAAGTGTCATATGGCTGATAAATTTCTGTATCAATGCCATTGTATATAGTAATAGTTTTCCTTTCTTTTAATATTGAGGATTCAACAACATCTTTTAACCAATTTGAAACTGTCACGATTGTTAAATCATCAATTTGTTGGTATAAATCTTTTTTTGTTTGCCAATTTTTATGACTATAATCATAAAAAATACCTTCCCTATCAAATAGGCGTTGAGGGCAATTCCCACATCCCGTTCTCCATTTTTCACAGTTTTTATATGAAAAATGATAACACCTCCCTGTAATTGGCCAGCAGTCATGTAAGGTCCAAATAACCTTTTTTTTCATCGCCGCAAGAGCTTGAAAGAACAGAGGTATATCAAGCATACCGTATTCAAAATCACCGTGTAAATTATGCAAATGAATTATATCTGGATCAATTTTTTTTATTACTTTAAGAATGATTTCTGTCATTTTGGAATTATAAGAAAGCTTTCCTCCATTAAAAACCCACTGCATAATTTTGCGAAAACCTACTTCTTCACCATCGCGCCCACAGTATATCACTTTCTCGTTTTCTATTTTTTTATTTCTTAAAAGCCAGTATACAGAATACATCTCTAATTGCGACTCTGTCCCCTTTTTTTCAATTTCTTGAACCATACGTCCGGTACTTCCGTATCCGTAATATGCATTTACTTGCAATATCTTCATTCTTTCTCCAATCACAATCTAACTAAGAATTTCATGCATCTGTGAAATAAATTTATCACATTCTAACGGATTATCCTTTAGTACAGTTTCATGCATCATTTTGCATCTAGATTTTGCATCACCTGTTAACAATATATTAAGCGTTTGTTTTAAGGATTCTTCCGTGCATTCCTCACTTATAACTCCATAAAAATGTGAGATATAATCCTTTATATCACTAGTTGGAGTAGCTACTATGGGTACCCCACATGCAAAGGATTCACCCAATTTTGTTGGGAAACCAGCATTTGACAAACGATTGTCTTCTCTAACTATAATTGCATAATCACTTTGCATAAGCAAATTAATACAATCTACATGTGAAATTCTCCCTAAACATTCAACAGATTCATCAAAATTATCAATCTGTACCAAATCCGGTCGATTTATCCCCAATGTTTCTTTATCAATCCCTGCAATTATGAACTTTGCCCTCCGCTGTGTTTTATTCAGCTCACAAATGATTCGTATCATCCAGTCAATTTTTTCTTTTTCACATTTTTTTCCTGGAGATCCTACAAATGCAAATTTTATTATTCCTTCACTTGATTCATATAATTCATGTTTTCTTTTGTAACGTCCCGAATCAATCACTCCTGGTATATATACAATTTTTTTTGCAGATGAACTATAAAAACTGTATAGATATTTACTGATTGCAATCAGATTGATTTTTTGCTTATATATCCATTGCATACGAATAAATGTATCTATATCTTTTATAAAATTTTTAGGAAACTTATATTGTGACTTGGCAAACCAATCTACAGCATCTGCAACAAAAATGATATTATGTTTCTGGCACAAGTTGATTATCCTTAGTAAAGCTATAGAATAATAGTCCATTGCAATGATAGCTTTTATGTTTTCTTTACCTAGATGATTTATAACCGTGCATAAGTCTTGAATCGAATATAAAGTTCTAAGCCAAGATAATATTGTAGTAGGATATGACATAGAATAGATACTAATATCGTTTTTGAATTGTTCTGTCGCAAGAACGTCTCTATTTTCATTTTTATGCATTCCCACAATCACCGGACTATAACCACATTTTTTAATCATTTTTGCCATAGCATATGCGCGTTGTGACGCAGCGTTTCCATCTGGTATAAATATAACGCCCATATAAATCACATATTTTCTACTTGCTTCCATTTTCTAAAAGCCCTCGTAAATAACAAATTTTTATTTATATTTGCAAAGCTTTCTGACGATTCATTTAAATATATTTTTCATATATTTTACGCATTGCCTCTTTGCTCTTCTCTAAATCAAAGGTTTTTACGGTTTCCAAATTATGAGAACTACATTTTTTTCTAAATTCTTGATTTGAGTACATTTTATCAATAGCATAAATCATATCATTAAGATTTAAGGGATTTACACAACAACCACTGATTCCGTCTTTTGTATAATCTTTAATCCCGTTTACGAAAGAAGAAATTAACGGCAATCCGCAGGCCATCCCCTCAAGTGGTGCAATTCCGAGTCCTTCTCTCACTGATGGATGAACAAAGCAATCTGCTGCAATACATAATTCTGCTATATCCTCTCGATGTCCTAATAATCTAATCTTTTCTTTTAATCCGTATTGAGAGATCAAATTTCTATATTCGTTCTCAGAAGGTCCAATTCCAGCTATAAGATAATAAATATCTTTTTTCTTCATTTCTCCAAGTGCTCGTATTACTATCTGGTGGTTCTTTCTTGGAGATAATTCCCCTACTGAAAGAAGTAAAAATGCATCTTGGGGAATTCCCAGTTCTTTTCTTTTTAAGACTTTATCCACATTTAATTTTGAATATTTTTTCAAATCCACCCCTACCCCTGGAATATACACGGTTTTAGTGGCGTACATCTTTTTTTGAGCTAATTCATAATCTTCTTTGTTAATTGTTATCAAGACATCGGTATATTTCGATAAATATTTTTCAATAGGATAGAAAAGGAACCAGCTTTTCAGAGATGATCCTTTAAAGAAATGAAATCCATGAGCCGTGTAAATTATTTTTGTACCAGTTTTTCTGGCATTGCGGAATGCTAAACGACATAAAACTCCGCCTATAGGAGACTGAGTATGAACTAAATGATACTGTTCACTTTTTGCTATTTTTTTTAGCTGTTTATATGTAGATAACATTTTATTTAACGCCATTATTTTTCGCGGACAACTTGTCTCAAAAAATCTTATATTTCTTTCCTTTAAAATTCTTTTAAATTTATTTATATCCTCTGGGTTCATCGGATTTTCTTTTCCGAAATTGCATGCTATATCTACTTGATATCCGAATTTTTCTAAAATTTCAATATTGTCCATATTGAATTTATAAATCATGGATGCGACAGAAGCATTCATCAACGCTTTTTTCATTATCTCAACTCCTATATACTATCCAATCACAAATTTAAACATAATACAATCCATTAGGATTTCTATAGTAAAGGCTTTGTATCCCCAGTAACTCTGGAGCAATAAAGTCTTTCTTTATATTATCTCCCACATAACACATCCGCTCATAAGGAACGTCTAAATACTCCCTCATCATCACAAATGCTTGAGGATTCGGCTTGCGGAACTGCGGACCACCAAGTTCATCTGTAATAATAATCCGATCTACATAATCCGTTAATCCTAATGCTTCTATTTTGGCCCGCTGTCCTTCCGGGCGTCCATCTGTAATTATTCCAAGTCTATAACTTCTCTTTCTAAGGGAAATCAGAAGTTCGTAAGCTCCATCATACAAATGTATCTCCGGAATATGATTACGATATGTCTGCACACACTTTTGTTTAATCACATCTGATGATATTCCTTCAGTTTCTAATAACTTATCTATGGCAGGAAAGCCCTGTTCAAAAAAACTCCACATTTTTTCTTCCGTATTTTGAATCTGGGAAAGAAGCTTGGCAACTTCCCGATAACCACTTCGAACATATTCTTTTTCCCCGTACAAGGTATCATCCAAATCAAAAATCACAGCCTCTAATCCATCTAGATAATTCTGTACCTCTGTTATTTTATTAATCTGGATCATTCACGTTCTCCTCATTAATACAAATACTCTGATCATAACGGCTGTAGATTGCTCCATCTTTCGCAGCCATGGGAATATATTCTAACTTTTTCCCCTGAAGCATTTCAATCACCGCTTTCGCACTGTCTGCGCCAGCTTTTATGCTTAATGGTGCCCCTCCGCCAAATCTCGGATTGATTTCAATATAATAATTTTCTCCTGTAACTTCATCCTGAATAAGTTGTACAGTAATCTGCCCACAGGGTTTATAATCTTCCACCAGCAGCTTCATTTCTGAAATCATTTTCTCGTCCTGGTAAATTCTCGTCTTTAGCACTTCCCCCGCCCGAACAGCCATGCGCTCTCTTGGAGTAATATAAACTGGATTGCCTTCATAGTCACAAAAGATATCTATCGTAAATTCTTTTCCAGATATAAATGGCTGTACAATATAATTCTGTATTTTTTCTGCATAAGTTTTTAAATCGTTCTCATTCTCTACTTTGTATGCATTAATACTGGAACTCCCATCCTTTGGTTTAATGAATGCTGGAAATCTGCCATGATACTGCAGAATATTGTCCACTGGAATAGGAGATTTTAAACCTAGTGAGAGAAAATAATCTGCTGTGTAGCGTTTATCTCTGCACAGCTTTACCTTATTTTCTGTGCTGATCAAAACTTTGGTACCCCGATGTTCAAATCGCTCTTTATTCTGAGCTAAAATTAATAAATCCGTATCAATCGTTGGAATCAAGCAGTCCACCTTTTCTTTTTCGCAAATTTCCAATAAAGTCGGGATGTAATGTGGATCCGTAATTTTACACAGCTTTTTAGTCTTGTCGCAAAAATATAACGCTGGAGCCGTATCTGAAAAATCCCCTCCGATAATCGTTAAATCTTTCCCTAAGTCTTTTGCCGCTTTCTGGAACGCCTGAATAAGCTCCACTCTTCTCCCAACACTTGTAAATAAAATTTTCATTCTACAGTTCCTTTTCTGTTCCTTCAAATAATTCCATCGTTGCCGATGTTTCCGAACGGATTCCTTCTTTCTTCACGACTGCCCTGATTGTCTGAAGGATGATCTTCCAATCTCCCCAAAAGGAGATATGATCTACATAGTAAACATCCTTCTCAAACTTCTCCTCCCAGGTAATTGCATTTCTTCCATGTACCTGGGCATATCCTGTCACTCCTGGACGCACCTCATGCCTTCTCTTCTGCTGCGCATTATAAAGAGGAAGATACTGCACCAGCAGCGGCCTAGGCCCCACTACACTCATATCCCCCTTCAGGATATTAAACAGCTCCGGCAGTTCATCCAGGCTGCTGGCCCGCAGCTTCTTGCCAAAGCTGGTCAGCCGTACCTCATCCGGCAGCAGCTCCCCATTCTTGTCCCTGGCATCGGTCATGCTGCGAAACTTATACATCTCAAAGATCCTTTCGTCCTTTCCTGGACGTTTCTGTTTGAAGATCACCGGACTTCCCAGCTTTATCCACACCAGGATTGCTGTGACTGCCATGACCGGGGACAGCACAACGATCGCTCCCGCTGACAGTACGATATCCAGGAATCTCTTTATGTAGTTTCGGTACAGCCGGTTAGTCATCGAAACAGCTCCTTATGATCTTGATAATGGTATCCTGCTCCT
>UMIN01047926.1_pt1 | contig 35869 bp, 28 predicted proteins | sample 1965811 | NCBI WGS metagenome assembly UMIN01 (sample SAMEA4836123, study PRJEB28245) | human gut metagenome | biome: gut microbiome; material: fecal sample | place: Denmark | collected 2008
TTTCATTGATTGCAGTAACCGCACTTGTTGTTCCTTCCCAAGCACCGGAAGTCACAACGATCATATCACCAACTTCGATATCAAGTTCAATCTTCTCTCTTGCTGGTGTTTCTTGCTGTTCTCCTCCAATCTGGATTCCTAATGGTTTCATCTCTGCAGGAGTCAGCGGTACTGGTTTTGATCCAGGTCCTACGAATCCTGTAACACCTCTTGTGTTACGAACCACATACCATGTGTCGTCGTTCATGATCATATGGATCAGAACATAACCTGGGAACATTTTTCTTGAAACTTGTTTCTTCACACCGTTTCTCATCTCTACCACGTCTTCAAGTGGTACGCGGACTTCCAAGATCTCATCCTGAAGCTTACGGTTCTCGATAGTTTTCTCAATATCCACTTTTACTTTATTCTCATAACCTGAGTAGGTGTGAACAACATACCAATTTGCCTCTGCCATAAAATCTCCTTACTTCTATCCAACCAATGCCTGAATTCCATACTGGATTCCAACATCAAGAACTGCAACAATGACTCCGATAATAATAGCACAGATCACTACAACTGCTGTTTCTTTTGCAATTCTTTCTTTCGTTGGCCAGATAATTCTGTTAAATTCAGCTTTTAACTCTTTGAACCAACTTGGTTTCTTTGCTTTGTTAGTTTTCTCCATGTTTTCACTTCCTTTTCTCTCAAAGGGAATTACCGGAAATTATTTTGTTTCTTTGTGTAATGTGTGAGTTTTACAGAATTTGCAGTATTTCTTTGTTTCCATGCGTTCAGGATGTGTTTTCTTATCCTTTGTCATGTTGTAATTACGCTGTTTACATTCTGTACATTCTAATGTTACTCTTGTGCGCACAACTTCCACCTCCATTTTGTTTGTTGTTTAATTAAAATAAGGCATAAAAAAAAGACCTTCTTCCAACGCTAAAGTCTAGCGTGTTTATCATATCATCCATATGTGGGTCCGTCAATAGATTTTTCGTTTTTTTTACAATACAATCTTGTTTCTTTACATATAAAACGAAATAATACCGCATCAACATCTCGGCTGATACGGTACTTATTTTCAAAAAGAGAGGATTAAAAATATATATGAAAAACTATGTCTTTATTATATCAGGATCCTCTCTTCATTCAATATTCTGTTTCTAAACATTTCTAAAGAAAGTATAAACAAATATGAAGGAATTATTATTTAGTGTATTTTACCTGATATCCACTTGTACCTTTGGATCCTTTTTTAATCTTAATATAGTAAGTTCCTTTTTTGCCTTTCCATAGATACGGAAACCTTTTGATATTGTTTTATTTTTTAATCTTGCAGCTCCTGTGACTGTTACAGAAATCTTGCTTTTATTTCCAAGTCCTGTGATATCGATATATGTCATTCCAGTCTTCTTAACTTTGATCTTATACCAGTGTGTTTTACTTGTACTTTCATTAGACAAGAATACCTGCTTCTTGGATTTCTTACGCTTGATCTCTTTTGCTTTTTTCTTAGATGTTCCATAACTGTCAGATGCTTTTTGATTTGCATTGATGAAATAAAGGATCTCTCCAGATGCCGCATTTGCAACGACACGATAAGTCCCTGCAGCAAGTCCTGTTGTTACTACATAGTTATTTTTTGCTACACCCGATAATCCGGTTGCTACAGTTTTCCATGTCTTTCCACTTAATTTCTGAACAGAATATGTAACACTAGAAACATTTCCCGCTGAATTTTCTTTATAAACTGCGATCGCTGCAACTCCTCTTTTGGCTACTTTAAACTGCTGATATGTAGCTGCTCCAGTACTTGCACTAGCGATTACATTATTCCCGCCAAAAGTTCTGTTATTCTGGCTTGATATCACTGCTGCTCCAAATGCTGCAACCACTGGTGTATTTGCATTCTCACATGCTGTTTCAAGGTATAATGCATATGTTCCTGCTTTGACTGCACCAGCCCAGATCACTTTTCCATTATTCGTCTGTGAAAGTGTCATAGCCGGATTCCCATCATAACACAGTTTTAAACGTCCACCATCTACTCCTGCGACATTTGTTGCATATGGAATAACAACCGTTCCATCAATTCCTACACGAACTGTTCCAACTTTCACATATTCATTTGCATCACTATATCCTTGATACAACATCATTTCCTGATTTGCCTGCCATTTATTTGACAGGGTATCAAAATCAGACAGTGTGTAAACATTCGTTGCATTTAACTGCACTGCCGCTGCAGATGCTTTTGCCTGTTTTGCTCTTACTCTTTGTGATGCTGTGATCGCAGGAAGTTTGCTGTGAATACTTTCTGTTTTTGTTTTTGCTCCTACCATTACAGTCCCTGTCATCATTGCAAATGACAACGCTATACATAACGTTCTCTTTAAAAAGTTTTTAACCATATTACATCTCCTTATTTGTATACATATGCACTTGCTACAGTTGATACGTCACTGGAATATGTTTTGTTTCCAAATTTAACTTTTGGAGTCACCTGAACATAATATGTTCCTTTTTTAAATTTTTTCTTTCCGTTTTTTGTGATCTGGAAAGAGTAGCTCTTCTTCTTAGAAACCTTGACTGTTTTTACTTTTTTAAATCCAGATTTTGAGTTCTTTGATATAGAAACTGTATACTGCTTAATCCCTCTTCCCTTTTTCAGAACTACTTTGATGCCTTTCTTCTTGTTTGTTGTCTTTCCTGAAATAGATGGCATTGCGAAGTAGCGATAGTTGCTCCATCTTCCATAGTATGTCTGATTATTACTTCTGTTTGTATAGTAGTATCTTGCACGATATTTATACGCCATATCTTTTGACACATTCATAGACTCATAACCCATAGATGTTGATGTCTTAGACAGTACTCTTTTATTCTTTGCATTATATACTTCCAGCTGTACTCCTGTTGCCATCTCAGGTTTATTAACCTTAAATGCTACCTTCTTAATATTAGCGTATGCTGCTGTGATCCCAAAATTATTCTTCGCTACATCGGCAGGCGTTGTGTTAACATAAACACTGTCAACTGACCAGTTATATGTTTTTCCTGTGGCAAGACTTGTAAGTCTGTATCCCAGTCTTATATATCCTGAATATCCTTTTGTTGCCTGAACTGTTACCTGCGTTGTATCTGCAGAACCCTGCCAGATCATTTCCTGCGTTCCAATTTTCTCAAGATAATAGCCATCCACTCTATATCCATTCAAACTCTGTGGAGTCCACTGAATCGTAATGCTGTTATCATTAAATCCAGCCATCCATACCTTTCCTGCTGCCTTTGCATCCTTAGGCGATACAATGATCACTGCTGCCAGCAATAAAACACTAAATATTACTTTTTTCAAATTCTTTCCCATACTTTTTCCTCCTTTTCGTATGTGATTACTTTTTTCGTATGTGATTACTTATCTATTATCCACCTTCTCTGGATAAAGATCATGATTTGAAAGTCTGTTCCATGCAACATCTTCCCATTTTGTTCCTGGTCTTCCGTAGTTGCAGTATGGATCAATGGAGATTCCTCCTCTTGGAGTGAATTTACCCCATACTTCAATGTATTTTGGATCCATCAGCTTGATCAGATCTTTCATAATGATATTCATGCAGTCTTCGTGAAAATCTCCATGATTTCGGAAGCTGTATAAATACAATTTTAATGATTTACTTTCTACCATGCGCTCTCCTGGCACATAAGAAATGTAGATCGTTGCAAAATCCGGCTGTCCTGTGATCGGACATAGACTTGTGAATTCTGGTGCATTAAATTTGACAAAATAATCATTCTCTGGATGTTTATTCTCAAATGTTTCTAACACCTCCGGTGCATAATCATCTGGGTATTTTGTTTTCTGGTTTCCTAATAACGTAATTCCTTCTAATTCTTGGCTCTTTCTGCCACTCATTGTATTTTCCTCTCTTTCAAATTTTCATTGCCTAACGTATATCTTAGGACTTTTTGCCTATTTGGGTGTTTTGCCCCCCCTTGGAAATTTTTTCCGACTGGAGAAGTTCTTTGTAGTCTTCCATCTTCAATGGTTTCGAATACCAATATCCCTGAATCTCATCACAACCGATCTGTCTTAATATTTCAATCTGCTCATCTGTTTCTACACCTTCACAGATTATCTGATATCCTAGATTTCGAATCATATCGATCAAATGTTTCAGGAAATAGATTCCACGGTCTGTTTCTAAGCAGCTGGTAATAAATCCTCGATCGATCTTGATCACATCAACTGGGATATCAACGATCGTATTCAGGACAGAATATCCGCTTCCAAAATCATCCATCGCTGTCTTAATCCCATGTAACTGAAAAGAGTCAAATAATTTTCTAACACTTTCATATTCAGACACAACTGCTGTCTCAGTAAGTTCAATCTCAACCATTGTTGGATCAACACTGTATTTCTTCAAAATATTTATATAAGTGTTGATCGTCTGCGGATCAGATGCATGGAGACTAGATGCATTGATCGATATCGGCACCTGTTCTCTTCCTGCTTTTAGATTCTCTGCAATGAATTCTACAACTGTCTCAAAGACATAGAAGTCAAGTTCTATGATCTTTCCATTATTTTCATAAACTGGAATAAATGCATTGGGACTTAAAACGGTTCCGTTATCTCTCTCCCAGCGCACCAATGCTTCCGCACCTATGATCTCATGACTTTTTATGGAATATTGGGGCTGAAAATATACTTTGAACTGTTTTTGTTCCATCGCTTCCTTCATATCATTGACGATCTCATTTTCCAACTCACGTTGTTTCTGCATCTCATCGTCATAAAATCTTACACTGCCTTTTTCTCCACCTTTCACTTTCTGTCTCACATAGTTTGCCGCATCGATCGCATAGGAAGTGCTCCTGCATTCTGGTGTCACATAATAGATTCCTGTTCTCAATACCACGTTGGATTTTGGGAACTTCTCCTTCTGCCGCAGCATAAATTCTTCATTGATCTTTTCTGTTTCTTCAATGATCGCTTGATATTCATCCTTCTCATGGCTAGCTGTACGAAACATTAAAAACTGATCCGATACAACTCTTGTAAAGTACAGATTATGTTTTTCTTCTGTTTTTCCAATAATGAAACTGCAAAAATCCTTTAATACCTGATCTCCTAGAGTATATCCATACTTATAATTAAAATATTTAAAATATTTAAAATTTTCAAAATCCATATATATCATCATGTAATCACTTGTCTTATTTGCAAGAATGATACGTTCCACTTCCTCATGAAATCTTGCAAATGAGATCAAACCTGTCAGCGTATCATGCTCCATTCGTGTGATCGCTCCCTGATAGACATGATTCATCACCTGATTCTTGGCAAAATGTGCGGAGATAATCTTCGTTACTTCGGATAACTGCTTCAACATCTCGTTTGACCAGCTTCTCTTCTCCTTACACACAGCATATGTGATCGCTCCCGTATAGCGTCCTTCACAATACATTGCAACACTTACGATTGTCTTTGCCTCTCCCTGTATCAGGATCTTCGTTGCTGATTCGGAATATCGTTGCATATGATCATGCTGTAAAACAAGCACCCCATTCTCATCAAAATCATTAAATACTGTGAGAAAATCCTCTTTATCAAAATGTCTGACCGTCTCTAAAACCTTCGGAATTCCTTCTCTGTTCCATTGATAATCAGAATATATCTCTCGAGCCTTGATATCTGTCTGCACGATCGTGATACGATCAAGTTCCAGACGAACTCCGATCACTTTCAGTAATAAATGTATCGCCACCTCAAAATTGTTGGTTTTCTCGAAGATTTCAAAAGCTGTAGCAACAATATCATTCTGAAAATATCTTGCTTCCAGCATCTCTTCCTGTTTCTCTTGTTCAGCGATCATGGATGAAAAATGCTGCAGGCTGTCACAGTAAACATAACAGTTCTTTCCTCGCTCTTTTGCTTTATATAAGGCAATGTCCGCATTCTCAAACAGTTGGTCATAGGTATAACCTGATACATTCTCTGGAAGATAACAACATCCTGCACTACATGTGATCGTACAACCTGTCTTCCCGAATTGAAGCTCCCTGATCTTCTGCATCAGCTCCACATTCTTCCTAACCAACTCAATGTTCAAGATATCTTTTACAAAAATAACGAATTCATCCCCGCCAGCTCTCATTAAAATACTATCGTTATCTCTAAATACTTCTTTCAACAGCATCGCCAAACAGGCTAGAACTTTATCTCCAAATGAATGGCCATAATTATCATTCACCAACTTAAAACAATCCACATCTAATACAATCATTCCACACGAATCAAAAGGCTTCTTCCGATTCAGATATTTGTTGATACATTTTTTCCCATATACCTGATTATAAAGCCCTGTCAAAGAGTCTTTTCTCGCTCTTTCTTTGAGCTTCTTCTCTTGTTTTCTTTGTTCTGTGATATCCCTTGTACTTCCTATCAAGGTCAGCTTTCCATCTTCATTCACGATCTTCGTAAACTCGAGTACTGAATGTTTAATATCCCCATCCTCCCCAAACTCACGGATCTCTACCGTTGCTTCTTTTGCTTCCTTATAAATCTGCTTTATCTTTTCTCGGTCTTCTGGATGAATCTTGCTTTTGTTGTCTATATAGTCCATGTATCCAGCTATCGTTTTCTCGATATGAAATTTATTATTATAAACTACAAGTGTATCTTCATCCACAAGATATTCAAATATCTTAATCCGAGAATTATTTAAAACTGTTGACAGTTTCTCTATTTTTTTTCTGTTAACTTGCAGTGTTTCCATATCCTATTATTTCTCCCGTAGTATTGCTATTTCCCATTACCAAAAGTATACAATGAAACGCTTAGAAACACAATCTTAATCGTTCTCTTTTTTTCTTTCATTGACTTTTTGTCTCATTTATTTATAATGAATATATAAGTGCATATTCATTCTGAAGCCAAGGATTTCCTGATGCCAAGATTGAGCTTACAAAGTACCTGTTCCCTTGGGGATCTTACGTACTTTTTTATTCGACTATCTGGCATATTCATTTCCGAATATGCTTTTTTATTGCATAGAAAATATCGATAAAATCTCCTATGCAATAAAAATATTACGTATTAACTAATTTAGGAGAAGGAGAAAACTATGTACAGACCAGAATCCGGTATCGCAGAAGAATTTATTGATGACCAGGAGATCAAAGATACACTTGCTTATGCAGATGCCAACAAAAACAATAAGGAACTGATCCTGTCTATCATTGAAAAAGCAAAGAAATTAAAAGGTATTTCCCACAGAGAAGCTTCCGTACTTCTTGCATGTGAAGATAAAGAACTGATCCAGAAAGTTTTTGATCTTGCGATCAAGATCAAGGAAGAATTCTATGGAAATCGTATCGTTATGTTTGCTCCATTATATCTTGCAAACTATTGTGTCAACGGATGTACTTACTGTCCTTATCATTATAAAAATAAACATATCCGCAGAAAGAAATTAACTCAGGAAGAGATCAAGAAAGAAGTTATCGCTCTTCAGGATATGGGGCATAAGAGACTGGCTCTTGAAACAGGGGAAGATCCTGTGAATATTCCAATTGAATATGTATTAGAGAGCATTAAAACAATTTACAGTATCAAACACAAAAACGGTGCGATCCGTCGTGTAAACGTAAATATCGCTGCTACAACAGTTGAAAATTATAAGAAATTAAAAGATGTTGGTATCGGAACATATATTTTATTCCAGGAAACCTACCACAAAGACAATTATGAAGTTCTTCATCCAACAGGGCCAAAACATGATTATGCTTACCATACAGAAGCTATGGACCGTGCGATGACAGCTGGTATCGATGATGTTGGTATCGGTGTTTTATTCGGTCTTGATATGTATCGTTATGACTTTGCTGGTCTGTTAATGCATGCAGAACATCTGGAAGCAAAATTCGGTGTTGGACCTCATACGATCAGTGTTCCAAGAATCCGTCCTGCTGACGATATCGATCCTGACGATTTCGAAAATGCAATCAATGATGATATCTTTGAAAAGATCGTTGCAATCCTTCGTATTGCTGTTCCTTATACAGGAATCATCGTATCTACTCGTGAGACACAAGAATCAAGAGAACGTGTATTAAAAGTCGGAGTATCCCAGATCAGTGGGGCTTCTTCTACAAGTGTCGGTGGATACGCTGAAAAAGAAAAACCAGAAGATAACTCTGCACAGTTTGAGAAAAATGATAACCGTACCTTAGATGAGATCATCGGATGGCTGATGGATCTTGGTCATATTCCAAGTTTCTGTACAGCATGTTACCGTGAAGGACGTACTGGTGATCGTTTCATGACTCTTGTCAAATCCGGTCAGATTGCAAACTGCTGTGCACCTAATGCTTTAATGACTTTAAAAGAATACTTAGAGGATTACGCTTCTGATGAAGTCAAAGCCAAAGGTGAGGTATTGATCAAACAGGAACTTGAGAAAATTCCAAATCCTGTTGTCAAGCAGAAAGCTACCGAATATATCGAAAATATTCATGAAGGAAAACGTGATTTCAGATTCTAGGAGATTTTTATGTTCAAACACTTAAACACCCGAATTCCAAAAAGAATTGAACAAGAAAAGGACAAGGTATCTGCCGTTATGATCCCTCTGATCAAGAAAAATGATGGATACCATATCCTATTTGAAGTCCGTTCCAATAAACTCTCACAACAGCCTGGGGAAATCTGTTTCCCGGGCGGCCGGAGAGAACATGATGAAACATCCATGGAGACTTCGATCCGTGAAACTTGTGAAGAATTACTGATTTCTGAATCTAATATTAAATTATATGGGCCTTTAGATTACTTTTTATCTCCTGCTGGTCTGCGGATCGATCCTTATCTTGGGGAATTAGTAAATTATGATGGTCAGTATAGTAATGATGAAGTTTCTGAAATTTTCACTGTTCCATTAGCATTCTTTCAGAACACCCCACCGAAATGTTATTATAACAAAGTGACTATGTATCCAACAGATAACTTTCCATTTGATAAAGTACCTGGTGGAAAAGAGTACCCTTGGGCACGTGGGGAATATGAGGTTTTATTCTACGAATATGATGACCGTATCATATGGGGACTTACGGCGAAGATCTTGTATTATAATTTGAAAATGATCCAGTAATACAGATTTGTTTTGAATCTGTATTACTGGATCAACTGGCATTTACAATAATTTCTTTAGAACTGTTTATACTTTCTTTAGAATTGTTCATACTTTATATATTGAATAAAGGAAGGATTTTGGTATACTTAAGACATAGTTTTTCATATATATTTTTTAATCCTCTCTTTTCAGAAAAGTAACCGCTCATTTTATTGAGCGGTCTTTTTATTTCATAAATATTCTCCTAACATATCTCTTACACATTTCTCTATCTGATCCATAATATCCACACATACCTCTTTTTTCATCCCTGCCGTAATTCCAACTGTTAAAATTTCCTTTCTTCCAGGATTACGTCCATTCCCGTCAACTGTCGTGGTATGTTCTCCATAATATGTGCTGCTATAAGTTAGATCATATGCTGGGCTTAGTCGCCAACTATCTTTCTCTTCATCATATAAATATGTGAAATTCTTTGAATGATCATCTCGATTATGTGCAAAAACGTTAAAACACATTCTACGAAACATATTTTCAATATCCTCCGTATTATCTCTTGTTAATATCTTTGTCAATTTCATTAAACTATGATAATCAAGACTTGGCTGCTCGAAGTCCAATTCCAAAAGAGCTGCAGCAGTTAACATATGAATTCTTTTTTTCCTGTTTGGTCTATTCTTCCTCATCGATTGTCGTCATGATCTTCGGTCTTGCACCACCACTGGTTCCTCCAAGGCGATATAATTCATCTAGTTTATCTGAATATTCTGTATTGAGAATTTTCTGACATTGTTCTGCCAGTTCATCCAGGTTTGTATTTCCATTTGTTTGTTCCAGTGTCCGCTCAGGGTGATAGGTAATTGCCCCCATTCCTGACTTTCCAACAATTTCTAAGCGATCTAAAACAGTTAAATCATCTGGATTTTGTTCATGCGCACGCAATAGTCGATTCAATAATAATCTTCCCCAATTATCTGGCAAACTGTCCGCAAATACTCCAAAAAGGCCATCAAAGTAATCCTTTTGCGGAACATACACTTGATTTTTTAATGGCAATGAAAATGGACTGATTGAAAAACCATTTTCCAGCCATTCCTCACTATATTGAAAAGCAACTTTATGTCCTGATGCCATAGCCAGTGTTCCCACAAGCTTTTCATCATACATAACTTGTAACGTTTTAGTTGCGCTCATTGATAACCTCCTGAATATTCCGATATGGCACTTGTGTAAAAATGTTTCTAAGTTCATCTGCGATATCTAATGCCATTGCTATCTTAGTTAATGAAATTAATGAAATCTGTCCTGTTGTCTCAAATCTTTTGATCGAACCATAACTTACACCACTCACAGAAGCTAATTTCATCTGAGAAATAGAACGCCGTTTTCTAATCTTTCGTACTCTTTGTGCAAGTTTCTGATCCAATTCTTCTGCTGTTTCCCATACTAATTGTTCCATTTATTTCTCCTTATTTTATAGATATTATTTTATCTAAAATCTCATATTTTCAGCAATAATAGATAATATTTTATCTATTATTATTTTATCATTTATACTTCATTTAAACAAGTTTTGTTTGAATATATTCAATTTCTTTAGAACTGTTTATACTTTCTTTAGAATTGTTCATACTTTATATATTGAATAAAGAAAGGATTTTGCTATACTTAAGACATAGTTTTTCATATATATTTTTTAATCCTCTCTTTTCAGAAAAGTAACCGCTCATTTTATTGAGCGGTCTTTTTATTTTTCAAAAATTGGTGTATGATAGTATCTGGTTGTTTGTATACAATCAAATTTTTCTTTAAAGGAGTTATCACCAATGAGTACTTTTCAAAAATTCATCCAATATTATAAACCCTACAAAAAAGTCTTCATTTTTGATCTGATCTGTGCAGCATTTATCAGTCTGGTTGATCTTGCTTATCCACAGATCCTTCGTTCACTTACAAAGACTTTATTCCTTAAGGATGCTTCTATGATCCTTAAGACTCTTCCGATCATCGGGGGAATTTTATTTATCTGCTATATTTTTCAGGCGTTCTGTAAATATTATGTCAGCTGTCAGGGACATATCATGGGAGCTCAGATGGAACGTGATATGCGCCGTAAACTGTTTGACCATTATGAAAATCTTTCTTTTTCCTATTATGATCAACATAACACCGGACAGATGATGAGCCGTCTTGTTTCTGATCTGTTTGATATTTCCGAAGCTGCCCATCACGGCCCTGAGAATTTATTTATCTCTCTTGTGAAGATCGTTGGATCTTTTATTTTCCTGTTTATCATTCAGTGGAAATTAGCGATTATTCTTCTTGCGATCGTTTTACTGATGATCTTCTTCAGTGCAAAGCAAAATCGTAAGATGCAGGCTACCTTCCTTGATAACCGCAGGAAGATTGGTGATGTCAATGCTTCTTTGCAAGACTCCCTTGCTGGAATCCGTATTGTGCAGTCTTTTGCAAATGAAGATATTGAACGTGAGAAATTTCGTGTTGGAAATGAGGCATTTTTAGATTCCAAGCGTGATAATTATCGTGCTATGGGAAGTTTTCAGAGTGGAAATACATTTTTCCAAGGAATGATGTATCTTGTCACTTTACTTGCTGGTGGTTATTTTATCGCTCTTGGCCAGATGAGTGCTGCTGACCTTGCTATGTATGCATTGTATATTGGAATCTTTATCAGCCCGATTCAGATTCTTGTAGAATTAACAGAAATGATCCAGAAAGGTATGTCTGGTTTTATCCGTTATCAGTCTGTTATTGATATTGAACCTGAGATCACAGATTCTGTTGATGCCGTTAATATGAAACATCCTGATGGGGATATCTGTTATCATGATGTCTCATTTAGTTACGAGGATAATGAGATTGTATTAAATCACATTGATTTCACGATCAAATCAGGAAAATCCATTGCACTCGTTGGACCTTCCGGTGGTGGAAAAACAACGATCTGTTCTCTGCTGCCTCGATTTTATGATACTACAGATGGTTTGATTACGATCGGTGGTCAGAATATCAAGGATATAAAATTAGAGAGTCTTAGAAGCTCCATCGGTATTGTTCAACAGGATGTTTATCTATTTGGCGGCAGTGTCAAAGAAAATATTGCTTACGGAAACCCTGATGCAACCTTTGATGAAATTGTCGAAGCTGCTAAGAAAGCCAATATCCACGATTTTATTATGACATTACCTAATGGCTATGATACTTTCGTTGGAGAACGTGGTACAAGATTATCCGGTGGTCAGAAGCAAAGAATCTCTATTGCAAGAGTTTTCTTAAAGAACCCGCCAATCTTAATCTTAGATGAAGCTACCAGCGCATTAGATAATGAAAGCGAGCAGCATATCCAGAAGAGTCTGGACGCCTTGTCTGAAAATCGAACAACGATCACGATCGCCCATCGTTTATCAACGATCCAGAATGCAGATGAAATTCTTGTTATCGATGGACAAACGATCAAAGAACGAGGAACACATGAAGAACTAATTGCCTCTGGCGGTCTTTATGCTAAATATTATCATATGATGTAAGTGTCAAAAGTACAACAACATTGAAACCTATTTTGTTTAGAACTGTTTATAAATTCTTTAGAATTGTTCATACTTTGTATATTGAATGCCTCGGGGATTTTGGTATACTTAAGACATAGTTTTTCATATATATTTTTTAATCCTCTCTTTTCAGAAAAGTAACCGCCCAGATGGGCGGTCTTTTTTATATCATATACATTTGAACGAGTATGTCAAATTACTGCTGAAACGCATTCAACAGATTAGGAATCATCTGTTTCTTACGTGACATAACTCCAGGAAGAATTGCAACTTTATCTTCTGGTGTTACACCAAATCCGCGTTCGATCACTCCCTCAGCTTCTGGTCCGCAGATCAGCAGATGTGTTGTTTCCTCTAAGATGTTTGTTAACATAAAGAATACGTAATCAAGTCCCTGTTCTTCTTTCACAGAATCCATATATTCAAGGATTGATGCTTTGATATCATCTAATTCTCCCTGATCCATGGATGTAATCTGTCCAACACCAAAATCAATTGTATCGGCATTGAATTTCTTATAATCCATGTAGAAGATCTCGTTTGGAGTCTTACCACTTAAATCACTTCCTGCACGGAACATTGCTTTAGCATGTTCTTCTACATCAATTCCTGCGATCTGTGCTAATTCTCTCGCGATCTGTTCGTCCACTGGTGTACATGTTGGAGAACGGAACATTAATGTATCAGAAAGAATTGCAGAACACATTAATCCTGCCATCTCTTTTGTAATCTCGATTCCCTGTTCACGGTACATCTGAGCAACGATCGTTCCTGTACATCCAACTGGCTGATTTCTGAAGTAAACTGGTGATACAGTTTCCACACTTCCGATTCTGTGGTGGTCGATGATCTCCATGATCTCACATTCTTCTAATCCTTCGACTGCCTGTGATACTTCATTATGGTCAACTAAGATTACCTGTTTCTTGTTGAATTCTAAGATACGACGTCTGGAAATAAATCCTACAAATTCGTTATCTGCATTCAATACAGGGAAGTAACGGAAACGTTTCTTTGTCATCTCTTCTTTGACATCATCTACAAAATCTGTTTCATTGAAAGATACGATCGTATCTGTTGCCATGATATAAGATACTGGCATCGCCTGGCAGATCAAACGGCTTGCTGTAAATGTATCATATGGTGTTGTGATGATTCTGCAGTTCTTTTCCTTTGCAAGTTCTAATACTTTATCAGTAACTTCTGTACCCATGCATACTACAACACACTGTACTCCTGTCTGGATCGCACCAATCTGTGCATCTTCACGGTTTGCAACGATCACTGTATCTTTAGCTGTTACAAATTCTTCCATTGTATCAACACTTGCGGCAGATACTGTTAACTTACCTTCTGTGATATATCCTTCGATATCTCCTGCCTGAAGTGTTCCATCTAATGTTTCTACAACATTTTTATATGGTGTTTTTGCTTTGGCAAGGATTTCATTGTCATAAACATCCATGTCTGCTTTCAACACATCACTGATGGATACCAGACCGATCATTTTCTTTCCATCTAATACTGGAAGAGACACGATCTTCTCTGTCTGCATCATTTCACGTGCAGATTTCAGGGAATCTGTCGCTTTTGCACCTTTAACTAGATTTAAATTTACGTCTTTTAATCTTGGTCTTACATCACTAACATATTTTGGATCTTTAATTCCAAATGTATCCAATACATATCTTGTTTCGCCGTTGATATTACCGGCACGATATGCTTCGTATCCATTTCCTTCCACTTGATTCTTTAAGTTTGCGTATGCGATCGCAGAACAGATGGAATCTGTATCTGGATTGCGATGTCCAATGACATATACTTTTTTCATTGTTCCTCCTTCTTTCTTGGCAGCCGTATTATGAATGTCGTATACTCATTCTGGCTTTTTGCTTTGATAGTTCCATCATGAAGCTCTATGATCTCCTTCGCGATCGCAAGTCCAAGACCTGCCCCGCCAGTTTCAGAAGATCTTGCTTCATCTAATCTGTAAAATTTCTCAAACAGGTTATTTAATTGATGTTCTGGTATAGTCTTTCCCTGATTCCTGACTAAAATCTCTGCGTTATCTCCATCGATCATTCCATAAACCTCGATGAGAGAATTCGGATAACAATACGATACTGCATTCCTTAACAGATTCTCAAAAACCCTGGCAAGCCTGTCCGGATCACCATAAATTAATATTTTATCATCTACCTCTATCTTCCACTCTAATCCTTTCTGCTTAAATACCGCAGCAAAAGAATCCATCACCTGTTCAAGCAGAACATAAAGATAAAATTCCTTTTTGTCCAAGGTAATATTCTGAAGATTATACCTTGTAATTTCAAAGAACTCATTGATCAGTTCTCCAAGACGTTTCGCTTTCTCAAGAGAAATTCCTATATACTTAGCTCTTTGTTCTTCCGACATATCCGGCGATTCATTTAACAATGATAAATATGCAATGATCGACGTCAACGGTGTCTTCAGATCATGAGCAAGATAGACGATGATATCATTCTTTCTCTGCTCACTTTCTTCTGCAATCCGCCTCTGTTCTTTCAACGTTCCTTTGATCTCATTTAATTTATTCTCCAAAGGATTCAACTCTGGTGGGAGCAATATGCGGTCTTTGGATTCATTTAAGATCATCTGGATCCCGCCTTCAACCTGTCTTAGGTATGTCGTGAATTTTGACATACCCAGATAAAAGCTTAACAAAAGCAGCACAAAAAATCCAGCACCAATGATCATTGTTTTATTTTGTACAAAGATCAGACGATATACACGGATCGCTTCCAGTTCATCCATCCCGATCCGTTCAAATATATAAACGACCGTTTTGGCAAATGGATCCTGAAATACACCATCTACAAATATATCAAGTACAAAATATCCAATACATGCAACGATCAAACTGATTCCCAATGTCTGTAGTATGATCCTTATCTTTAAACTTCTGTATTTACTCCTCAACTTTGTATCCAACTCCCCAGACTGTCTTGATCAATTCTTTGTGTCCCATGACCTCTCCCAGCTTCTCACGGAGATGTCTGATATGTACCATAACTGTATTATTGTTGTTCTTAAAATACTTTTCTTTCCATACCTGCTCAAAAAGATTCTCTGAGCTTATAACCTTCCCGCGGTTCTGTGTCAGAATCCATAAAATTGAAAATTCTAGCGGTGTCAATGTAATTTCTTCTTCTCCATAAGTACACTGGTGTGTTGCACGATTTAAGATAAGACCTGCGATCTCCTGTGTATCTTCCTGATTCATACCGCTTCCATCGTTGTATCTTGTAAATCTTCGAAGCTGTGCCTTCACTCTTGCCATCAATTCCAACGGCTCAAATGGTTTCTCAATATAATCATCAGCTCCCAATGTCAATCCATTGATCTTATCCATGGAAGATACTTTCGCTGTCAGCATGATCACAGGGAAATTGTGTGTTAAACGGATCTGTTTTAAAATCTCAAATCCATCAATATCTGGCAGCATCACATCAAGGATCGCCAGATCAATATTCTCATGTTCTACACACGCCAAGGCATCCTTTCCATTGTAAAATTTATGTACATTATAATTTTCATTCTTTAAATATAATTCAATAAAGTCAGCAATCTCTTTCTCGTCATCTACTACTAATACAGTTGACTGTCTCATTCGCTTCCTCCTTACTCTTTACCACCCTGAATCACATGAAATCTTGCTTCTTGGCTTTCTTCTTCCACTTCTGTTCTCGTATGTCCCTTGAGACTATATAATGGTACAGTTTTATAAAGCGTACGGATCAATTCACAAAGGATCCTTTGATGTTCTTTATCTTCTTCGTCCAGAAGATTCACATACGCAGATGTAATCTCTTCATAAGTCAATCCATTTTGAATCTTAACAACCAGTGATTTTACGATCATCATAACCTTATACTGATCATTCTCGATATTCTTCATCACAAAATCATATAATTCTGGGATTCCATCCCAGCCTCCAATTCCATTGCCTAGTGCCAGATTCTTATATTCATCTTCACTGTAACGTTTCCATGATAAATCTTCCCTAAGGCTCCACTGAATAAATACTTCGTTGCGGTTTTCTACCTCACGGCTTGCCAGTAACAGTCTTGAATTCATCTGATTTCTTAATAAGATTCCTGACTGCCAGAATACAATACGGAGTAATATAAATTCTTCCAACTCATCATAAGTCAGCTCTGGAAACATCTCTTCCTGGATCATCTGGCAGCACTCATAAATATCTAAAATACCATATAAAAACAACATTCCAAAAAGAATATTCTCAAGTCTGGTACCCTCTTCTAACTCTTCCTGAACTCTGCGGCTTTTCAGAGAGAAGAAAAAATTATCCTTTGCTTCCATATTCAATAAGATCGTATCGTCTTCATATGAGAGAAATCCAAGAAAATGTAACTGTTCAATCTCTCTTGCATACATCTCAGCGATCAGGCTCTCACCTTCCATATCCCAGCATTGCAGCAAGAATTCGATTGCTTCCTGCTGTAATAACTTAGTGATCAATTGTGGCATATCATAAAGTTTCTCTGCTATCTTCTCTGCCAGAGATACCTCATTTTCATCCTCATGAAACGCAATATTGATTCGTTCTGATAAAACCATCAGGTTGACTCTTGGATTGGTCGAAAGTTCTTCTATATAAGTTCGTCTTGATTCTTCAATTCTTGCCATCGCCCGATCCCTCCTTTGTCTTAATCTTATAAAGTATATCTTATCGAGCTTCTTCCGTCCAGTGGAACAGGCATAAAGAGTCGTCTAAAATAATTCTTTAATTCGGTTTATATTCTCTTTTGTGACACGGTATCCCATATCATACGTTTGTTTTAATACATCAATGTCTTTCTCCAGACTATCGATCGTATATTCCGGTCTTAGGATCACTGCCTTTCCTTCCCTCTCTAACTGCTCACAATACCTAACTGTTTTGTTATATCTTATATGACGATTTAACAGCAGTTCCGGTAAATGTGGATATTTTCTCTTGAGAAGTTTTGCCGCAGCTTTGTTACTCTTACTTAATTCTTTTCTATACCCTTCTGGCCTTGTCAGTACGATCAGATTCTTCTCATTCCCATCTTCTATTGATCGTCTGATCGGAATCGGATCTGCAATTCCACCATCATAATAAGGCTTTCCATCTACTTTGATCGTTGGAAATACAAACGGGATCGCACAAGTTGCTCGAAGCATCGTACACTTCTTATCCAGTTTCATTCCATCTTTGTATTCTGCCTTCCCTGTCCATGCATTTGTCACACCGACCTTGATCGTTCCTTTGTATTCATTGAATGTCTTCCAGTCAAATGGATACAGTTTGTTTGGGATCGTGTCATATACGAAATCCAGTCCAAAAAGACTTCTATCTTTCAATAGATTCCTCGCTCCCATGTATCTTTTATCATTCCTGTGGTTCATCAGGATCTTTAAATTTCTTTCCTTTTGTTTGGATATATAGGAAAAACCATCACAGATTCCCGCAGATACTCCGATCATATAAGGAAACATGATATCTTCATCCAACAGTGCATCCATCACTCCTGCACTAAAGATTGGACGAAATGTTCCTCCTTCTAAAATAATACCAGGCATCTTTATGCCCTCCTCATCTTCTTATGTTTCGTAAACTTGTCTTATGTTGTGTCATGTGAGTTCTATAGACACTTGTTTTTTATTATATCACGTTTCGATTCTCCATTGTTACATTTTGTCAAAGATTTTCTTAAGAGATTTCGAAATTTTTGTGAATAAAATAGATATCGCTTCCTTTCATTTATTTCAAATTGGTCTGTAACGTATGGATCAATTCCTCAATAACAATTGGTTTGGATAAAAATCCATCCATACCACATTCCAGTGCTTTCTTTCTATCTTCATCAAAAGCATTGGCAGTCATAGCAAGGATCGTAATTTCTGCCAGTGCTGGATCATCCAGTGCACGGATCTGCTTTGCAGCCTCATATCCATTCATTACAGGCATCTGAATATCCATAAGTACAAGCTCATAATCGCCTGGTGCTGAATTCCTGATCTTCTCAACTGCCTCTGCTCCATTTTCTGCTGTATCAACCTGGAATCCATATTCATTAAGAATCGCCAGTGCAATCTCACTATTTAATTCATTGTCTTCCACAAGCAGGATACTTCTGCCTCTGAAATCTGAACTTGCTGTCGGAAGAATATTATCATCCGTGCTCGCCTGCTTCTGACCGATCGCTGTCATCAAAGTATCTCTGATATCTGACATAAATATTGGTTTCGCACAAAATGCATTGACTCCTGCTGCTCTTGCTTCCGCTTCGATCTCTGACCAGTCGTAAGCAGTCAGGATAATGATCGGTGTATCATCACCAAGACTGCGAATCTGTCGGGTAACTTCTATACCATTCATATCTGGCAGCCGCCAATCGATGATATAGGCATGGAATGCATCTCCCAGCTCTATAGACTGCCTTGCACGGAGAACCGCCTCCTTACCAGAAAGTGTCCATTCCGAACGCATTCCAACCTTTGCAAGCATCTTTGTCACGCTGTCACAGGTGTTAAAATCATCGTCTATCACCAATGCCTTAAGACCTTCGAGCTCTGCGATCTTCTCTACACGATGATGCTTAGACTGGACCCTCAATGGTAGTCGTACAATAAATTCCGTACCTTTGCCCTGTTCTGTCTGAATCTCAATGTTTCCACCCATCATATCCACGATATTCTTGGTAATAGCCATGCCCAGTCCTGTACCTTGAGTCCTGCTGACTGTAGAACTTCTCTCCCGCTCAAAAGGAGAAAAAAGTTTCTGTACAAATTCCTCACTCATACCGATTCCGTTATCCTTTACCCGGATCTCATATAACTGACGCTCTCGCTGTGTTCCCGGATATTGTTTCAACCGAACAGAAACCATTCCGCCTGCAGGAGTAAACTTGATTGCATTGGATAAAAGATTCAGCAATATCTGATTTAGCCGTGTCTTATCGCAATACACATCCTCATTCATAACATCCATGGCATCCATATAAAGTTCCAGCTGCTTCGCGTGAATCTGCCCACTGATGATCGTCTTCAGGTCATGAAGTACATCCGACAAACTAACCTCTGTTTCTTCCAGATGGATCTTTCCACTCTCAATACGACTCATATCCAGTATATCATTGATCAGTGAAAGCAGATGATTGCTGGATGAAAGAATCTTGCCAAGATAATCTCTGACCATTTTCTTGTTATTAATGTTGCTCACAGCCAGTGTCGTAAACCCAATGATAGCGTTCATTGGCGTCCGGATATCATGAGACATGTTAGAAAGAAAAGTACTCTTTGCCTGGTTGGCATTCTCCGCAGCATGGACTGCATCAGAAAGTGCCTGATTCATTTTCTTGTCAGCAGTACGATCCGACATAACCAGTATATATTTCTTATCTCCGTTCACCTCACTACCCATTGCAACACTATGAAACCAGCGTCGTTCTCCTGTTTTCTGATGAACATACTCAAAATCCCATTCCTGCTGTTCATGAACCTGAATCTCCTTTAGATGATCCTTCTTCGGATCTTTCGTATCCTCAGAATGCAGTTCTCCTAAAACAGAAATATCTTTCCGAATCTGTTCTACGGTAATCCCCAACAGTTTTTCTACATTCGGACTGACATAATCTGCCCGATACGTTTTTGCATCCAACATTAAGAATACATCATCTACATTCATTGACAACTTTTGAAACATCTCATCCCTGTACAAGATCTCTGTGTCTTTTTTCTTCAGTCTTACACTGTTTTTTCGTAAAATAAATCCAATAAGGACTGCTGTAATACAAAGCACGACTGCACCCACAAGAAGCATCGTACTAAGTTGCAAAGTGTTCATACTGGCATTGACGATATCTGCCTGGACAAGTCCCAGAAATACCCAGTCCTGAATGCCTGATTTTTCATAAACAAGATAATAATCCTTTTCATCCAGATTTAGTAACATCGCACCTGTATGTCCCTCTTTAAATTTCTTCGAAATTTCAAGGATCTCTTTTTCGGAGATATCTGTATGTTCTCTCAAAATGCCAAAAAAGTTATACACGTTTCCCCATGACTCTAAAGAATGATCGATCACAACACGACCATCTGGATGAAGAACATAACTCTTTGCTTTTCCATTAAACGCAGAGATATCGAGTACATTTACTATATCAGCGTTTTCATAGGCAATAGCAATTGCATCATATTTAAATCCCTGATAACTTCCATGAGCCTTCGGGCTGGCAAAAACAAGCATCTGGGATTTTCCGGGAACTGCTGCATTGGTTATGATATCATTGCCTTTTTGAATCTCATCTTCAATATTTTCCTGTAATCCAAGATACCCTGTTTCACCTGTTGTCATCTTATAGTTACCGTCAGCTGATAGAAAATAAAAATATAAAAATCCCGCATCTTTCTGCGCTTTATCTATATAATCACGAATTTTGCTTTCACTTGGAGCATCTTGCAGATACTTACTCCACATATGAAGATACGTCAGATTCTTATTTGAGAGTTCCCTTAACATATTATCCGACTGATGGAAAACTTCTGTTAGATGAGAAACACTTTCCTCATATACAGTTTTCGATACAAATCCAAAATATTGAGAAACAGCCAAAACGATTCCAAGAAAGAATGCAAGAAAAGCAATGACCTTGAGTCGTTTTCTCATGATAGGTTTCTCTTTGTTCATATTATGATTCTTAACATCCATTCTTCTCACCTCAGAGTCATATAGTCTTCAGGCTTTGCGAGAACGGCATCACCCTTCAAAACACATTTTGTCCAGGTATCTTTCACCTCTCCATCAAATACAATGTTTTTACCCGCTGGATACGATTCCATATGTTGTGGTGTCGCAAGACAGGTTACAGTAAAAGTATCCTTATCCTGAACTGATTTTCCATTCTTTGTAACTTTACTTAATGTATAACCATCATCCGTTTCCTTAATCTCTACAGAAATACCACTGACCACAGGCAGAGAACCTCTGTTAAATGGATTGAATCCTCCCTGATAGCCTTCTACAAAATTTCTGACCGTCTTTTTCAGCTCCGCTCCGCTCATCTTCCGCTTGTAAGCTGAAAGACCATTTGGCATGATCATATTACCAGCCATTTTTTCCGTATATCCTGCCTTCCGTACACTTCCTGTAAAGCTGTTTCCTGTTGCGATCAAGACATCCGTACCATAGATGTCACGCAAAGTATGTGCCATAACAGAGTATGCTTCATTCCCACCATTGGTATGAAAACGGTTGGAATAAGCTTTCTTTGAATCTAACACAATCTTCTCAGAAGCAGATTTCTCTTTCAGGAGCTTTGCATTAAATGACCGGTAAGCCTCTTTGGCATCGTATTTTCCTGAAATCATCTTAGAGACTACATCTTGGGATACACTGAAAAAGTCATTGGATGCGATTCGGATATACATATGATTTTCTTCGATCACAGGTCTGACATCTTTGAGATATTCTGTAAGATGTGTATCTACATCCTGACTATAGCTTAATATATCCTGACCATCATAAACAATCCGGTTCTGTGCATCTTCTGACAGCATTACATTCAACACTTTCATTGCTTTCTGCCGGCGTGTTTCATCCTTTGTCAGGTTACGGTTCAGTGCCACCTGAAAATATGGTGTCGTCATCATCCATTTTTCGCCATTTTGTTGAAAGAATGGAAGAAATGTTGTATCAATGCCCTGATTCTGAAATATTTTTACACCAGAAGAGCTGCCAAAGTACATAGCAAGCTTACCACTTTTATACATCTCCATCACTTTATCATAATCCATATTCAGATCATCTTTGCTCAACCCTGTATCCTGAATGAATTGCTCCATACGTTCAAAAGCCTCCGGCCAGACTTTACTGTCCAAACCCTCTCTCTTTGTATTATCAGGGTTACTATAAACAGTACGCCATTTACGTCCAGCCGCTGTAGACAGCTCTGATGCAGATAGTCCCTGCAGTGTTTCCATGCAAGTATAATCATAAAAATAATCTGCCGTAAATCCACGGATCCCTACCTTATTGAATGCCTGGCAGGCAAAAACAAAACTTTTGTAATCTGTTGGCAGAGGAATATGATACTTTTTGAAAAGGTCTTTGTTAACTACAAACCCATGCGCATCCGCACACACTGGAAGCCAGTTTACACTGCCATCCTGATTCATAAAATTGTTGAGGTATGTATTATAAACAGCACCTGCTGCATTGGTTGTGGAAAGATCCATCAGGCTGTCTTTCAGTGGGTTTGCATCATGCAGTGAAAAACGACAGCAGGTTATGATATCTGGCAATCCGCCATTTTCCTTAAGGAACCGATAGAAATCCAGATCATTGTTGCCTACTACAAATTCAATATTAATGTCTGGAAGCTGTTTCTGAATATATGGTGCATATTTTTCATATAGCTTTGTGCTCCATAAATATACTGTGATCGTATCTTTCTCTTCATTTTTTGCGCTCTTCTTTCCACATCCTGACATAAGTGATATGATGGTCACCATCACCAAAAGTACAGAAATAACTCTATTCCATTTTCTCTTTTTCATTACGAATCCTCCTCTTTGTTTTCCACGAATTCACTGATCACTTTTACTAATAATTTTGCATCTATAGGTTTCGCAATATGTTCATTCATTCCCGATTCTTTTGACTTTAATCTGTCCTCGGTGAACGCATTTGCCGTCATTGCTATGATCGGAACCGTTTTTGCATCATCTCTGTCCAGTGTGCGGATCATCTTTGCTGCTTCATAACCGTTCATGACTGGCATCATAATATCCATTAAGATTACATCAAATTCATCTGATCTGCTTTTTTGGAATATCTCAACAGCTTCCTGACCATTCCATGCTTTCGTCACAGATGCACCTTCATTCTGAATCACAAATTCTGCAATTTCCATATTCAGCTCATTATCTTCCACCAGAAGGATCTTCAGATCTTTTATAGATTTTTCTGATATAGTTTCCTGTTCTTCACGTCGATCAGCATCCTGATCTATTTTAAATGGAATCTTGATCACAAAAGTTGTGCCTTTTTCTTTCTCACTTTCAAACGTGATCGTTCCTCCCATTTTTTCGATCAGTTTTTTTGTGATCGGCATTCCAAGCCCTGTTCCAGAAAATTTTGTACGACTTCCAGTATGCTCCTGTGCAAACGGTTCAAAAAGGCGTTTCTGGAAATCCTTTGTCATACCAATTCCTGTATCCCGGCAGATAAATTCAATCGTCACTCTTCCATCCTGCTCCGATGTAAATTCCTGACAGCTGATGTAGATATATCCGTTTTCTTTATTATATTTTACCGCATTTGACAAAATATTCATCATGATCCGTTTTACATACCCGGGACTTCCGATCAGATTCCAGTGTGTGACTTCTTTTTTCTCCCATACGACCCGGATATTTTGTTCTGCAGCTATTTGTTCGATCACAACAAATACTTCCTTGGAAATATTGCTCAGATTAAATGAAATTTCTTCCAGAACTACTTCGTCCGATTCCAGCTTACTCATATCCAAAACTTCATTGACCAATTCCAGTAACAGATGAGATGTTTCTTTGATCTTTGCCCTGCATTCTGTCTGTTTCTCCATATCATCTGCATAATGCTCTGCCACATCGATCATACCACAGATTCCATTGATCGGTGTCCGGATATCATGGCTCATCCTCTGAAGAAACTCAGTTTTCGCCTCGTTCGCTGCCTCTGCTTTTTTTGCCGATTTCAGAAGTTCTGCTTTATATTTCTCATCTTTTTCCTGTTCCTGTTTCTGATGTGCCAGATTGGTTGTATATATCCAGAACCATAAAAAACTAAGAATGATAAGATAAAGGAATACAACACCTGTTACACTGAGTGGCAGATTACTGAATACCTCTTTATCTGGTAAATACATGTAGATATAATAATCCCTTTGTTTCAGCATGATACCATAGCATCCAGTTCCTTTATTCTTCAGATGAAAGATATGCCGACTATCTGTATGCTTCTTCATTTTCTGAATAATCTCATTGTCTGCGACATCCTGTGCCAATAATTTCTCATCGTTACTGGCAATAATCTTCCCTTTGTCTGCAACGATGATCGTCCCGTCTTTCTCAGTATTGTACCCCTTTAAAAGACTCTGGATCGTCAAAGTATAATTTCTGATAAATCTCGGAGATGTGTAATAGTAAACTGCAACGATCCCTGGGGCATCTTTTCTAGCGCAGGCTGCGATATCGATACGTGATCCATCTCCTCTGGCAATCCGTTCTGAATAAGATCTTTCTTTATATCCTGTGTAATCCATGATGATGTCTTTTTGCAGATAATCAATCATCTCATCCATCAAACCTTCATCCATACTGTATTCACAGACTTTCTTTCCTTCTTCATCCAATACAAGAATACCATCCACCCAGAGTGACTGCAGATTCTCTTTCAGAAACTTTCGGTCTAACTGCTTTCTATTCTTTACTTCCATATCAATATTTGTACTCATCTGTCTGGCACTTTCGATCGCACGAAGGAGACTTTTTGATTCTGAAGATTCATTATAATGAGTATAGGTTGAGCACTGTACTTTGACATAGTTTACAATCTCCACCATTCTTTTCTCAGCTTCGTTTTTTTCCGTATGAAAAAAACAAAAAATTGCAGTGACAAACATACAGATGCCAAGCAAACCAACAACTATCCAGAATCGTTTTGCTTTTTCTCTTCCATTAATATCCAAGATCATCCACCTCCAAATATTTCTCTGGATCATCCATATATTTTTTTATGATCTTCAGGGAGGTACCATCCTTGTGCATTTCTTCCAGCTTCTGATTCATCTGTTCGCAGATCCCTCTGTCATCATTCTTTGCAAAAGCAGCTCCTATCCCGACGACCATCAATGGTTCCTTCAGAATGCGGAAACTTGTATCATAATCTTTCATATACTGGACGATGGATTCCTCATGCGCAGCCACAGCATCCACATACCCTTTCCCCAGAAATGTATAGATCAATTCCATGTGTCCAAGACTGATCAGATTGCCAAGTTTGGGAATTCTCTTATCCGTCCGCTTCAGAAAGATACCTTCTGGTTTGCTTGTAGACTGGACTGCAAGGTTCTTTCCTTTCAGATCACTCAGTTTATGAATGTCACTGTTCTCATTTACAGCAACCACCTGGCGGCTTGCTATGTATGGTCCAGCCCAACGATAATCGTTAAGTCGTCCTTCCATGGAAAAACATCCCATGATACAATCAATTTTTCCACTTTCTACCAGCTCTTTTTTCTTTTCCCAATTGATCTGAACGATCTCCGTCCTATACCCCATTCTTCTAAATGCTTCCGTCGCCAGTTCAACATCTATACCTGTCGGGATACCATCCTCATTCAGGAAATTATAAGGCGGATAATTGTCACTTCCAATTTTTATAACAGGTTTTTTTGTTGTGTCAGACACTTTATCTGCCTTATTACATCCTGTCAAAGTTGCCATTAACATAGAAAATATCAATACAACAGTAAAAATTTTTCTTTTTTTCATCTTATAACCTCATTTTTATATCTCATCCTTATCATTCAGTAACCTGCGCTTCACCCCCCCCCAGAATTTTATGCTACTTATTGTTTTTTCCAATACCTTCATCTCAACCGATTTGGAAATATGCGCATTCATACCGACGGTCAGGGAATGATGAATGTCATCTGAAAATGCATTAGCGGTCATTGCAATGATCGGGATCGTCTTTGCCTGTTCATGTGAACTTTTGCAGATCGCCTTTGTTGCCTCATAGCCATTCCAAGCCCCTGCAATCTGGATTCCACATAATTATCTGTAAAATCATAACCAGAAAGATCGATCATCTTGTCACTCACATCATCAATATTAGGATCATAAACAATCTGTGTACAAATATCTGGCAGATCAACTAAACGATCACATTCTAAACTTCATAACTTTATCCTCCCTCAATTCATAAAAATTCCCTACAAATTCCCTATGAAATCTCTGTGAAATAAAACAGCACTGCCAAACAGACAGTGCCTATCATTTTCTGCAATTGGCTGCCATTTTACAGGCCCTTTAGCTTTGCGTCACAGACTTTCGTCTGTTTTGCCTAAAATCTTTTTTTAATTATACCATGATAATGTCAGTATCAAAAGTAAAAAATATAAATCTAGCTCCAATAATCCGTCTCGTATTCCAATCCAATATTCCCAGTCTTAAACACTGGATTCTCTCCATTTTTCTTCTGCTTTTCATAATCCTCCAATGCTTTCAGTGCTGTATTTGACAAAATCAAGATCACTGGAATATTGATCAGTGCCATAACTCCCATCAAAACATCTGAAATATTCCAAAGCATAGAAACTTCCATTCCTGCACCAATGAACACAACCAGTGCAGATACTATACGGAATCCCTTCATAAATGTCTTTGATGGTTGTCCTTTGTGGATATAATTTAGCAAGTTATCACAATAAAAACAATTCCCAAGAAGTGTTGTAAATGCAAACAATACCATCGCTACTGTGATAAAGAGTGGTCCAAAGTTTCCTAAGGATTCATGCAGTGCCGCCTGTACCCATGGTGCCCCCTGTAATTCTTGCGCAGGGGCGATTCCTGATGACAAGCACATCATGGCTGTTGCTGTGCATAAAAGCAGGGTATCGATGAATACGGATAACATCTGCACCAAGCCCTGTTTGATCGGATGACTTACCTGTGCGGATGCAGAAGCATTTGGTGCAGATCCGATACCTGCTTCATTTGAGTATAAACCTCTTCTGATTCCCTGCATCATGGCTGATCCTGCGAATGCTCCAAAAATTGCTTTGAAATCAAATGCTTCGCTGATGATCTTTGAAAATACAACTGGCAGATATGCACGGTTGATGATCATAACGATCACTGAGATCAGAATGTATGCAACTCCCATGGCTGGCACTAATGTAGATGTTACTTTTACAATTCTTGATCCCCCTCCTAAGAGACACCATCCTGTGATCAATGCAAGAATTCCTCCGATGATCCATGGAGTCCATTTTACATCATAAAATGAGAATCCTGAGAATGTAGATTGTAAATTATAAGATGCGAGCATATTAAATCCAAATGCATACGTTGCGATCATGGAAATACAGAATACGATCGCTAATGGTCTGCAGTGAAGTGCTGCTTCAATGTAATATGCCGGTCCTCCGTAACATTCTCCATCTTTTCCTTTTCTCTTATAAATCTGTGCCAGCGTACTTTCGATCAGTGCAGAAGCACTTCCGATGATCGCAATGATCCACATCCAGAATACAGAGCCAAATCCTCCAATACAGATAGCGGACGATACTCCAATGATATTTCCTGTTCCAACTCGTGATGCGGTTGATACCATTAATGCCTGAAACGATGATACTCCATTTTCATCTTCTGGCTTTTCTACGACGGCTTTGCAGGCATCTTTAAATAATCTCATCTGTGGCAGTTTTGTACGGATCGTAAAATAGATTCCCGCTCCGATCAACAGTATTACTAGCAATTTGCTGTACATAAAAGTACTGATGCTGTCAATGATGATTCCTAACATAAATTCTCTCCTTGTACGATGTTCTCGTATAATAATCTGGATCAATAGTTACAATTTTTATTGCAGCTACTTTAATTCAACAGAAAAATAGGCAGTCCCCACCTAAGGGACTGCCTTCATTTTAAAATATGCGATTTTACTGTCTGCGTCGTGTTTGTATCTTATGATATAATCGCGATTTTCAGAATTCTGATAAATGATGAATATCCCGTTTTCCTGCCGTCTGTCGGCAGAAAGGTCCGTTGAACCTTCTTCGTATGGCTTCAGAAGCTTTCGCTGCTGGTTTAAAAACCTATCTGTTATCATAATAACTCATTCGTATTGATTACGCAATTACAATTATCACTTGGCCATGATTTTCTAAGTGCTGCATAAGAAATCAGAAAGTTAGCAAACCAGCCGGCTGGTACAGCAAGCCAGACAAATGCAATACCAAAACGGGGTGCAAAAATCAAAGCAACTGACAAGCGGATCGCAAGATTCACCATATTAGCAACAAGAAATGGCCGCATGATCCCAAGACCACGAAGAACTCCATCTGTTGCCATCTTGATCCCCATGAAGGTGAAGAAATAACCGAGCCATCTCATATAATTTCCAGACACCTGATATGCTAAAGCAGTTCCATCTTTACCCAGGAACAACGAAGAAATCTGGGTGTGCAGAGATTCGATGATTATGAAAGCAATGACTGCGAAACATATATCTAACACCAATGCAGCATGATATCCTTTTTTGATACGTTCGATCTTCTTGGCACCAAGATTCTGAGAAACATACGGTGAAACCGCATTACCAATGGATACAAATATCAGTGAAAAAACATTTTCTACTCTCATCGTTGCAGAATAACCTGCGAGTGCCTGTGTACCGAATGGATTCACAACTGCCTGTACGATCATCATACCAATTGACACTGTGGACTGCTGGAGAACTGATGGTACAGCAATTTGAAGCATGGAATGTAATTCCTGTCTGTCAAACCAGTCAAAGGGGCTTTCATATCGACGCATCCGGCACAAGAAGATCAAAAGTGACAACACTGCGGAAATACCCTGTGCAATGAGAGTTGCAAGAGCTGCACCGAACACACCAAGTCCAAGTCCTGCTACCATCCAAAGATCCATCAATATATTTAACATCGATGAGAATATTAAAAGAGCCAACGGTATTTTCGATTCACCGATCGAAGTAAACATCGTTGAAAGAATATTATACATAAACAGAAACGGAAATCCTACAAAATAAACTCTTAGATACAATACCGCTTCATCCAGTATATCAGCAGGTGTTTGTAATACACTCATCATCGAATGGGAAAAACAAAAACCAAAGACCCCCAAAAATATACTTAAGATCAGAAAACTGATCAATGATGTTGACACGATCGTTTTCATTTTGCTGTAATCTCTAGCTCCAAAATAGCGGCTCACAAGTACACCTGCACCTACACCCGCACCCAATGCTACACAAATGAAGACATTCGTAAGGGCGGCACAGGCACCAACAGCTGCAAGTGCAGAAGAACCCACAAACTGACCGACTATGATCGAATCAGCCATGTTATACACTTGCTGAAAGAAGCTGCCGAGGATCATGGGCATTGCAAAAACAGTCAGCGCTTTAAGGGGCGCATCTGTGATCAAATATTCATCTTTTGACATTATCATATTCCTCCGTTAATTTCTATTTATTATCTGAAAGCACTAACGATCAACTCAAAATGCTTTCTATTTGTTTTTATATAACCATCTTTTTGTAATTTTGATATCTCCGTAGACATTGCTGCACGATCAATACAAAGATAGTCAGCCAATTGCTGTCGGTCAAACGGAATGTCAAAAGACAATGATGAATGTCTGATGGATTCTGCTGACAAATAAGACAGCAGTTTATCTCTGGTCGTTCGCTTGCCGACATGTGTGATCTTGTCGTTCAGGATCAATATCTTATTTGCCAAGACACTGACCAGATTACGGATCAACTTCTGATGATGTTCGCATGCGGTTGGGCAGGAAACCAGAAGCCTCTGAACATTTAAAAAAATGATCTCACAGTCCTCATCTGCTGCTACGCTGACATTCAAAACAGCTCCCGGACTTGCTGCATATGGCTCGCCAAAAAAATCACCAGCATGACATTTGGACAGAATATTCCGGTGTCCCCACAGATCTTCCTGCATAACAAGAACGCAACCCGACACCACAAGTCCCATAACTTCGGTAGAGTCCCCAGCTCTGAAAATATACGAACCTCGTTCTCTGTAAATTGTTGTTGCATTTACGCAATGTAATATGGATAATATCTCGTTATCCGTAAGACCTTTAAAAAAAGGACTGTTTCTTAAAATAGGCAAATATTTTTTCAAAATGACCCCTCCTGTTGGAAATCAAACATACATGTTGCAATTATTATACTATATTTTTTACAGAAACCCAAATTGTATACTATTAACAGAAGATGGAAATGATAAAGAAATCTTAGAATAAAAGGAGAATATAGTAATGGATAAGAAAATGTTTTGTTTTCAGTGTGAACAGACGATCGGCTGCAGCGGCTGTACAGGAAATTCTGGTGTCTGTGGAAAAACGGCAGATACAGCAAAATTACAGGATGAACTGACAGGTGCGTTGATTGGCCTGGCAAGAGCTGTTGACAGCACAACAGCTGTTTCCAAAAAAACTAGTCAAGTTATAATCGAAGGACTGTTTACTACAGTTACAAATGTCAATTTTGATAATGCCTCAATTGAAAGCATGATACAAAAGGTCAGAGCAGAAAAAGAAAGGCTGGCTCCTGATTGCAGCGAATGTCAGTCTCCGTGTGGTAAAACAGATGAATATGATATACAGCAACTATGGAATGCAGATGAAGATATCCGATCTCTGAAGTCCCTTATTCTCTTTGGCATTCGCGGAATGGCTGCATACGCCTATCATGCAGCTGTTCTGGGTCATGAAGATGATGAAGTAAATCTGTTCTTCTGCGAAGCATTATTTAAGATCGGTTATGAAGAGAACACAGAAACACTGCTTTCTACAGTTCTCAAAGTAGGAGAGATCAATTTGAAGTGTATGGCACTTCTTGACAAGGCAAATACTGAAACCTATGGAACACCAGAACCGACAGAAGTTACACTTACCGTAGAAAAAGGACCATTTATTGTAGTAACTGGTCATGATCTGAAGGATCTGCAACTTTTACTTGAACAGACAAGCGGAAAAGGGATCAACATCTATACTCATGGTGAAATGCTCCCAGCCCATGCCTATCCATTCTTAAAGAAATTTCCTCATCTAAAAGGAAATTTCGGAACCGCATGGCAGAATCAACAGAAAGAATTTGATCATCTTCCCGCTCCGATCCTTTACACTACCAACTGCCTGATGCCTCCAAAAAACAGCTATGCTGACAGAGTGTTTACAACAGAAGTTGTTGCTTTCCCAGGCACTGTTCATATCGATGAGAAGAAAGATTTTACACCGGTTATTGAAAAAGCACTAGAACTGGGTGGTTACAAAGAAGATCAAATACGCACAGGTATCAACGGTGGTACGAAAGTGACAACTGGTTTTGGTCATGCAGCCATCCTGTCCCATGCAGATACTGTAATAAAAGCCGTAAAATCAGGCGATATCAGCCATTTCTTCCTGGTTGCCGGCTGTGATGGTGCTAAGCCGGGTCGAAATTATTATACAGAATTTGTAAAACAGACACCTTCTGACAGTGTGATCCTCACTCTTGCATGTGGAAAATTCCGTTTCAATGATCTCGATTTGGGAGAAATCGGTGGCCTGCCACGACTAATGGATATTGGCCAGTGCAACGATGCTTATGGTGCGATCCAGGTTGCTGTCGCACTTGCGGATGCATTTGGATGTTCTGTTAATGAGCTTCCGCTTTCCTTCGTTCTTTCCTGGTATGAACAGAAAGCCGTCTGCATCCTGTTAACACTTTTGCATCTGGGTATCAAAAACATCCGTCTTGGTCCTTCTCTTCCAGCGTTCTTATCACCTAACATTCTGAACTTTCTGGTAGAAAATTATGGCATTGGACCTATTACTACCCCGGAAGAGGATATTAAGACACTTCAATCAGGTTGTGTGCAGTAACATCCACGCTCACTACAGCATCTATTTCGTGGCTTGTCTCCTTTCCACAATCCTTCCTGTTATCTCTTGTTGTTTCTTGATGCTTCCAGTATAATAAGATCCATAGAGAAAACACACGCACAGCATGTGGACTTAACACCTGATAATCCTCATGTTTTGCGATATACAGGGAGGAAATTCTCATGGGTAAACAATCTACCAGAGAAAACAAAACAATTTACCAGCTTTGCCGGGAAGCCGCAGGGCTTACAAGGGCAGAAGCAAGTGATAAAATGAAGGCTGTCTCGGATTCTAAAATCGAAAAATTCGAATACGAAACACAGGAGCCTACACCTTATGATATCATTCAAATGGCTGATGCTTATAAGAGACCGGATCTCTGCAATTATTATTGCTCACACAAATGTGAAATAGGCCACCGCTATGTTCCAGAAGTAGAAGTAACTGACTTGTCAAATATCATCCTAGAAACCATTGCCGGTCTAAATGAAATCAACCCTCTTACCGGTCGGCTGATCCAAATCGCTCGTGACGGCAAAATCAGTGATGATGAGATGAGGGATTTTGCTTTTATCAGTAAAAAACTGGATGCAATTTCTTTAGCCATAGACTCTCTGAATCTTTGGGTAGATAAGACGGCCAGTGAACAGGGTCTCAATCTTGAACTTCTAAATGCTGAAAAAGAAAAATTAAAATAATCCATAAATCGCACGAACGGCAACGAATCACTTCTGATTCATTGCCGTTCTCTTTACATACGCTGTAATTGATTGACGATACTTTCCGTTCTTCGAATAGCTTCTTCTACCTGTCTTTTTGCAGTATTGATTCGATCCTGGACCATCCAGTCCACCACAAATCCATCGAAAAAATAATCTGCAAATGAAAGAAAATCTCCGGTATCGATGTGTAGATCACATGCCATATTTACATCATTTAATTCCCTGCTGAAATTACGGAGGTCATACTTTGCCTGATCCATATTCTGCTTTGCATGATCCATTTTAGAATGTTTCAGCATCGTACTGAAAAACCCTCCACCAAACATATCTACCAGACCCCAGTTTTTTGCACTGTTCAGATTCTCTTTTGCTGCACTAAGACTATTTAAAGCTCTGCGTCCGGCTTCAATTGCTTCTCTTTTTTCTTTTTCAATATCATATCCCATCAAAAACACCTCTCTGACTTTTTATGAATGTGACGTTACAAGTCCGATAATCCCACCAATGATCAATAGTGGAAAAGCTATATACATTAATCCGCCTACTACCATTCCGATCAATATCACTGGAAAGAAAATAACCATACAAAGTAATTTCATGATTCCCCAGGATGCTTTTAAGCCAAATATAAAAAATTTTCCAACAAACCAAATCATACAAATAGTAAATAATACTGATAACATCTTTTTCTCCTTCTAACACTCATCCAGTTGTGAGTGATTCATCTTTTCTGTTGATATTGTCAGTATAGCAAAATAACTTTTTACAATACACATCCGTAGCAAAGAATTAAATCTTTATAATTCCCATTTTGGGTGGAATAACACAAAATAAGGCCCAAAAGGACACTTTCCCTTTTGAGCCTATACACTTTATCAGCTAACGTATTTCACTTTCATTTTTTCTCATAGACTGCCAGATCTACAATCATGCCATGTGCCACAAACTGCTCCTGGCAGAACTCTTCGCCAATCTTATATTTTCCTCAAGTGTCAGTTCATTCTGCCGGGCAATGTCAAATGAATAAGCAAGCTGCACTCAAAGCAACAATTATCTTAACATTCCCCAAATGCACTCCAGTAATGTTAGTGCAAGGATAATGTTAATAACACGGAAATACCGCAGATAAAACTTCTGAATCAGTACGCCCAAGCCAATCCAAGTACAGGTTGCGATCGTTCCGATTGTTGCAATAACCAGCTCAAAAAACAGCAAAGCCGGAAAAGAGGACATATATCCTACAACATAACCCGTTAGTGCGGTAACTCCGAACATATAGATCTTCACATTGACAAATTGCAGCATGAAGCCTTTCAGAAACGATGCCAATTGCTCTGTGTTTTCTGTTGACGGATTGCTGAAAACAATATGAATCGCAAGCCACAGGATATAGGCTGCTCCGATGTACTTCATCACTTCCATTGCATTTGGAAGCAAAGAATTAACCCCATATATGAAAATTGCGCATAAGATTTGTACTACATAGTAGCCTGCAAAAATTCCAAAAAACAGCGGCTTTCCTTTTTTATATCCATAGTTTGTTACGGTATTTAATGCCAGAATATTTCCCGGTCCCGGAGTAAAGGCATTTATAACGCAATAAATCAAAAAATTGCTCAGTACCACCTTAGGCATAATCATCAACCACCTTTCTGCTGTTATTATATCAGCAAACAGCGGTACATACATAACACCTATTTTATATGATTATCCATAGCCTATGACTATGGATTGACTGGAGCATATTTCCGTAATTCTTCCAGATAGCTTTTTCCAAGTTCACTTAATTCCTGATTTTCATTCAGCACATATCCAATATGCATTGTTTCATTTTCTGCAAGCGGAACGGAAATGATATTTTCTCCGTTCAAATATTTCGGGAAAATGCCACTTGAAATAGTATAGGCATTCAGTCCGAGCATGAAGTTGACAATAGCCCCTCTGTCATTGACCCGAATTTCCTTATCCACCGGGATGGAGCTGAATAGTTCCTCTGAAAAATAGACAGATTCATACTCTCCCTGTACAAAATTTAGCCGCGGATAAGGTGCAAGGTCATGGACGGAAACTACTTTTTTCGATGCCAATGGGTGATCTTTTTGCAAAAAAACATGAGGCTTTGCTGAAAATAGCTCGGTAAACACCAGATGGTTTTCCTCTATCACTTTCCGCATGACAACTTCGTTTTCATGCGATAAATAAAGGATGCCTAAATCACAGACACGATTTTTCACATCATCCAATATCTGATGTGTTCCGGTTTCATTATAATAAAAAGCGTATCGTTCTTGTCCAAAACGCTTAACTAACTCCACAAAAGCGTTTTCCGTAAAAGTATAGTGCTGAGAAGATACTCCAAATGTCACTTTTCCCGGAAGATTTGTAACATACCGATCCTCCAGCAGTTCCATCTGCTGTATCACCTGACGAGCATAACCGAGAAATTCAGCACCATCTTTTGTCAGAGTAATTCCGGTTCTACTGCGTAGAAAAATGGTGATACCAGCCTCTTTTTCCGTTTCTTTGATGGAATTGGACAGACTTGGCTGTGATATAAAAAGCAGTTTTGCCGCTTCGGTAATAGAACCAACTTCTGCTACCTTCAAAATATATTTTAATTGTTGAACCGTCATTTCTTTATCCTTTTTATTCTTACAAATTAACGATTGTTCGAGCTTTTCAAATACTAACGTCCTTAATTCTGTTCAATAATTGATTTATAGTAGTTACCAAAGTC
>UMIN01040910.1_pt1 | contig 35764 bp, 29 predicted proteins | sample 1965811 | NCBI WGS metagenome assembly UMIN01 (sample SAMEA4836123, study PRJEB28245) | human gut metagenome | biome: gut microbiome; material: fecal sample | place: Denmark | collected 2008
ATCCAAGATAGAGTGGAGCACGGCCAGTGCTTCGTTGCGGGCCATATTGATCTCATCCAAAACGCAGAAACCGCCTTCCTGTGCACATTGATAGACGGGGCCAGGTCGGAAAGTCACTTGTCCATCTTGAAAGGTATCTGTTCCGATCATGTAGGAGGCATCCATATTGATGTGTAGGGAGACATTCCATGAAGGGCGTCCAAAAACGGCTGCCAGGTTCTCAGCCAGCACATTTTTGCCGGTGGCTTTAGAGCCTGTCAGCAATATATTTTCTCCACAGAGCAAAGCTGCTGCGGCCTGTTCCCATATGGCTTTTCCATAATACAGATAACGGGGACAACGGGATAGTGTGGTTGTTTTTATAGGATATCGTCTGCGAAATTCTTCGATTCCAGACAGTATCTCTGAGTCTATCATTTCCTGTTTCAAAAAATCCAGCATTGAGATATCTCCTTATATTTTTCTGGTAGTTTATTATAGCACTGGTGTGGTACTTTGAAAACCACCGGGGAAATATTTAGTGTGTAAGTGTAAACAAGTTCGGCCGTAACAGCTCGGATTAGCTGCTACGCAGCTTATATCGCCGCATATGCGGCTAAATCCTCGTTTATGGTTAAGCTCCATATACCTGATAAGAGTAAGTTAAGAGAAGGAATTTCTTGTATACATGAAAAGAGTGCCAGTTAAATATTAAAAAAAAATAAAAAAAATATAAAAAATATGGTAAAATTTCGTCATATCTCTCATTTACAATGTACTAAACTATTGCTATACTATAACAATGTATTGAATCCCTAAGAAAAAAGAGGAGGTAAGAGATAATATGGTTACTTTTATTATTGGACTTGCGATCTTGTTCGTTGGAGCAGCCCTCTACGGAAAGTTTTGTGAGAGAGTGTTTGGCCCGGATGACAGAAAGACTCCAGCGTATACAAAACAAGACGGCATCGACTATGTTCCGATGCGAGGATGGAAGAACAGTCTGATTAACCTGCTGAATATTGCAGGAACTGGACCGATTCTAGGGCCAATCCAGGGTATTTTGTTTGGACCTATTGCTTTTATTACGATTCCGATCGGAAATATCATTGGTGGAGCTATGCATGATTATTTTTCCGGTATGATTTGTCTGAGGGATGGAGGAACCCAGATGCCGGAGATGGTACGGCGTTATAGTAATAAAGGAGTCTACACAGTATATCAGATTTTTTGTAGTCTGTTACTGTTGCTAGTAGGCGCAGTGTTTATCTATACTCCTGGAGACATTGCAGCTACACAGGTTTTTGGATTTGATGGCAAAGCGACCTCGGTGTCTACCTGGGTGATCTATGGAGTGATTTTCGCTTATTATTTGATTGCTACGATATTCCCGATCGATAAGATTATCGGAAGAGTTTATCCGATCTTTGGAGCGATTCTTTTGTTCTCAGCTATTGGAGTATTTATTGGACTGTTTGTAAAGGGATATCCGCTGATTGAGCTCTGGGATGGCTGGAACGGCGCTCTGGTATCCTATGGAGACTATTTTAACGCGAACCACTTTATTCCGATCTTTTTCATCACGGTAGCCTGTGGTATTCTTTCTGGTTTCCACTCCACACAGACGGCGATCATTTCCCGTACTATGAAGAGCGAACGTCAGGGACGCAATACTTTCTACAATATGATGATATTGGAAGGTTTCATCGCTATGGTTTGGGCAGCAGGTGCCATGGGAGTATATAACTTGGGGTTGCAGGCAGCGGATGCTTCCCTGGCGACATCTACGATTGGTGTAATCTGCAAAGATATTCTGGGAAATGTAGGTGGTATCATTGCTCTGGTGGGAGTTATCGTACTGCCGATCACCTCAGGAGATACAGCCCTTCGTTCTCTGCGCTTAGCTGTCTCGGATGCACTTCATCTGGATCAGACCAATGTGAAGAAACGTCTGGGGTTGGCTGCGATCATCTTTGCCCTTGTGGCTGTTATATTGGTATTTGCCAAGAGTAATGCGGAAGGATTTAATATTCTGTGGCGTTATTTTGCATGGTCGAATCAGACGTTATCGCTTTTTGCGTTCTTGGGAATTTCTGTCTGGATGTTCGAGAACAATCGGGCAAAATATGTGTGGATGCCATTGATTCCAGGCGCATGGTATGCGTTCGTTACCATTACATATATTGCCAACGCAAAGATTGGCTTCAACATTCCGTGGACAGGGGCCTATGTAATCGGCGTGGCTGCGGCTGTGATTTATGTGGGCGTGATTATATGGTATGGAAAGAAACGTGCAGCCAGCAAGAAATTTGTATAAGTGGTTAAAAAAATTATAGCATTAGAAATGAGCATCGCTCTGTCATCTGAATTGGATGGCAGGGCGATTTTTTATTGCATAGGAAACTTCGTTCCCTATGCAAGAAAAAGCCCTCCGGGCAGGATGCACACACCGCAATGTGGAATTTCACCGCGAGGCGGTGTTGCGGCGGCGCGCAAAGTGGGGCGCGCCCCTCAAAGATTGAGGAAGGAGTTGAAGTGGGCTTGCCCACTTAGTTCTGTGATTAGGAAAGAATTTGAAAAAAATCTACAAAAAATATTGAAAACTATTGAAAATAAACTTCAAAAATGGTATAAAAGAAGTGTAAATAATTTTTATTTAAATCTATGTAAAGGAGTGGTAAAGATGAAAGCGGTAATTCTCTCAGGGCCTAACGATTTCGCTCCGGGTGAGATTGAGAAACCTTTGATCGGGGACCATGACATATTGTTGGAAATGAAAAGAGCGGCTATCTGTGGGACAGATATCAGAATCTTAGAGGGGACGAAGACGAAAGGTGTCCGTTATCCTTCCGTGATCGGGCACGAGATCTGCGGAGTAATCAGTGAAATCGGAAAGGAAGTCACAGGATACGAAGTGGGAGAGAAGGTGGCGATTGCCAATGTGATTCCATGCGGTTCCTGTCCAAGCTGTCTGTCGGGAAGAGAAAACGCATGTATGAGAAGAAAAGCGATTGGCTATGAGTTCAATGGCGGGTTCGAGGAATATATTCGTATACCGGAAATTGCCATCAAGAGTGGAAACGTCATCAAGTTGCCGGAACAGGTGTCCTTTACCGCAGGAGCTCTGATTGAGCCGTTGGCCTGCTGTATCCGCGGTTTAAAGAACGCGGGAACCGGGTTTAACGACGTGGTGCTGATTGTGGGAGCAGGGCCGATTGGTCTGATGCATATGCAGCTGGCGAAAATCGCGGGAGCGAAGCAAGTAATTGTCAGTGAGCCAAATCCGATGCGCCGGCAGATAGCTCTAGAACTGGGAGCGGATAAAGCGGTGGACCCGGTTACGGAAGATCTGGCGGGAATTATCTCGGATGTTACCGGTGGACTTGGAGCAGATGTCATTGTGATGGCGATTGGAGTCCCGGCGTTGGTGAACTCTACGCTGAAGCTGTGCAGGAGGGGAGGAACAGTGAATCTGTTTGCTGGTTTTGCAGGAACTGGAGAGTGTACGATAGAGGTTAACACGATTCACTACAATGAGATCAATGTCAACGGCAGTACGGCGTATAAGCGGGAAGATTACCTTCAGGCAGCGGATATGGTGATAAGCGGAAAGATCAATTTGGACAGAATAGCTACCCATACATACAAAATAGAAGATTTTCAGACGGCCTATGAGATGTGTAAGAGTGGGAAAGGGCTGAAAATCATCATAGAACCCTAGAGAGTGTAAAATGCAGAGGCAGTAAGCTTCAAAAAAACGAAAAAGGAGATAAAAATTATGGCAATGTTGGGAAAAAAAGTGAGAATGAGCAGGCTGGTGAATGCAAAGAGCAATAAGATGATGGCTATTACTGTGGACCATGCGATTTCTAGAGGGATTGCGCCGATGACCGGGTTGCATCAGATTCAGAATACGATTGATAAGATTATCTTGGGAAGGCCGGATGCAATGACGATGACAAAGGGAATCGCGGAACACTGCATGTGGGACCATGCGGGCCAGGTGGCAATGTTGATGAAGGTCTCCAACTATTCGCCAGTGGCGCCCACAAAGGATACAGTATTCGGGAGTGTGGACGAGGCGATTCGTATGGGGGCTGACGCAGTCTCCATGGGAGCAATGACATTAGGGGATTTCCAGGGGGAACAATTTGAGATTATCGGAAAATATTCAGAGGAATGCATGGCAAAGGGAATGCCTTTGATTGGACATGTGTATCCTAAAGGAGAGAGCGTACCGGCAGACAAAAGAACGGCCTGGGAGAACATTGCTTACTGTGTGAGGAGCGCCTGCGAGCTGGGAATGGACATTGTGAAGACGACTTACACCGGAGACCCGGATTCTATGGCAAAGGTGGTATCCTGTGTACCATCCAGCTTTCGGGTTGTGATTCAAGGCGGGGATGCCTGCAAGACACTGGATGATTATCTTCAAATGACCAGAGATGCCATGGACTGCGGTGTAGGCGGCGTTACCATGGGACGGTTTGTGTGGGATTATAAAGATGTGACTGCACTGGTAATTGCTCTGCGCTATCTCATTCATGAAGGATATAGTGTGAAAGAGACAAAAGAACTACTCGCGCAGTTGGAGAATGACAAGAACTACAGTGAATTTTGAGAACGGCCTTTGAGATCAGAAATAACAGGAGGCAGAAGATGGGAGAGAGGTATTTACTGGGCATAGATGTGGGAACCTCTAGTTTAAAGGTGGCAGTGGTGTGTGAGAATGGGGAAGTATTGAATATTAGCAGTTGTTCTTATGTCCCAGTGACGCCAAGTCTAGAACGAGTGGAGATGAACAGTGAAGATGTTTGGAATGCATTTTTGAAATGTCTCAGGACGTTGGTGGATGATGAGAACGTAAGCTTGGAGCAGGTGGAAGGGATTGGAATTTCCTGCTTGTGCCCTGGTCTGATAGCCATGGACAAAGAGGGAAAGACTCTTGCAGGACCGATTTTGTACTCTGACCGCAGGAGCGTCCAGGAGGCACAGTGGATGAGAGACATTTTGGGAGAGAAAGCTATTTTTGAGATTACAGCTAATAGAGTTATGGCGGGAGCGGTCTCTTCCACTTCCATGCTTTGGATTAAGAAAAATCAGCCCGAACTCTATGAAAAAACTTGGAAATTCGGGCACATCAACACTTGGATGGTGTATAGACTGACCGGGAGGTTCGGAATAGACTATTCCAATGCCTCCTATACGGGATTGTTTGAGACGGTCAAAGGTGAAGGTGGGGATTGGTCCCCTTTTCTATGTGAGAAGACTGGGCTGGACATGGACAAGCTGCCAACTCTTTATTCTTCCTCTTCTGTGGTGGGGGCTTTGGAAGCTCCAGAAGTAATTGCGGCTGGGGTGAAAAGAGGAATTCCCGTGGTTATGGGCGGCGGAGATACTGCCTGCGCTGCCCTGGCAGCCGGTGTTACAAAAGAAGGGGAGGTTTGTGAATCTGTGGGGACCACGGATGTCCTGACAATCTGTGTGGAGGAACCTAGGTTTGATACGAGGTTTCTGAATCGTTGCCATGTGGTAGATGGCACCTGGATTTACCAAGGGGCAATGTCTCACACGGGAGCTTCCTATCAATGGTTTCAAAAACAGTTCTGCCGGGAACTGGGAATCAGAGAAAACGAAAAAGATGCACTGTTGTTGATGAATCAGGAGGCTAAGACTGCTGCACCCGGCTGTGGAGGAGTTGTGTTTCTCCCATATATGATGGGGGAGCGCAGCCCAGTGTGGGACCCTTATGCTAGGGGAGTTTTTTTCGGAATGACGCTGCTCACTCAGAGAAGGGACTTGAACCGGGCCGTGCTGGAAGGCTGCGGTTATGGACTGCGCCAGCTCTGTGAAGCTGCGAAGGAGGTCACAGGGAGGGACTTTTCTTCCTTTGTATCCATAGGAGGAGGGGCAAAGAGCCAGGTGTGGGCACAGATTAAGGCCGATATCACAGGTAAAGATATAAGGATTCTAGATTTTAATGATATGGCCCCCGTGGGAGCCGCTCTGTTGGCAGGTGTAGGAGCAGGTTTTTATTTGAATTGCAAAGAGGCAGCGAAGAAGATGAAAAGAAAGGTATACGAAGAGATTCACAGTGATAGAAGCTATGCTGCGGTATACCAAAAAGGATATGAGATTTATAAAGGGCTGTATCCCAGGGTGAGAGACTTGTATGAGATATACAGAGCATAGGAGGTATTTATGAAGATCGTAATCTTAGATGGCTACACGGAAAATCCTGGTGATCTGAGCTGGGAAGGATTGGAGAAATTAGGGGACCTGACAGTTTATGATCGGACTTCTCTGACGGATGTCCAGGAAGTCATAGACCGCATCGGGGATGCAGAGATTGTCTTTACCAATAAGACGCCGATGCCGAGAGAAGTCTTTGATACTTGCACAAATATCCGTTATGTGGGAGTTCTGGCGACAGGATATAATGTTGTGGATGTAGATGCGGCGAAAGAGAAAAACATCCCGGTGTGCAACATACCGACTTACGGAACCGCAGCCGTGGGACAGTTCGCTATTGCACTGCTGCTGGAGATCTGCCATCACGTTGGGCATCATGACAAAGCGGTCCATGAAGGAAGGTGGGAGAACAATCCGGACTGGTGTTTCTGGGATTATCCGCTGATCGAGCTGGACGGAAAAGTGATGGGAATCATCGGTTATGGGCGGATTGGGCAGGCGACCGGAAGAATCGCGCAGGCTCTGGGAATGAAAGTACTGGCCTACGATGCGTACCGGAATCCTGCCCTGGAAAGTGAGACTTGCCAGTATGCTGATCTGGATGAGGTACTGGCGAAGTCTGATGTGATTGCGCTTCATTGTCCGCTGTTTTCTGAGACGGAAGGGATGATTAACCGGGAGAGCATTGCAAAGATGAAGGACGGTGTGATTATTCTGAACAATTCCAGAGGACCACTGATTGTGGAGAAAGATCTGGCAGAGGCCCTGAACAGTGGAAAAGTAGCAGCCGCGGGCCTAGATGTGGTGTCCACAGAGCCCATCAAAGGGGAGAATCCGCTGCTCAAGGCGAAAAACTGTATCCTCACGCCGCACATTTCCTGGGCTCCGAAGGAAAGCCGTCAAAGACTGATGGATATCGCGGTGGATAATCTAGAGATGTTTTTGAAGGGAAAGGTACAGAACGCGGTAAATCTCTGAAGGGAAGCTATACGTTTGCGTTTTTTACTTATGCGGTTTTATATATAGCCGCTCTGGTTATCGGGGGCTTTGCTATGAAGGGCAGGTTTGTGGAAGAGAAACGAAGATGAGTATTGGAAGTCGGAAGATATGGGGCGAAAAATTCATATGTGAGCTCAGGAAGCAGTCAGTCTACGGACGGGCTGCTTTTATACATATGGATGTGATTCTTTTTATGAAGTATTTAGAGTGGAAATTTCAAATGACCGGTTGAAAAAATGGATAAAAATAGTATAATAAAAAGAAAAAACGATAGACTGTTTCATAGAATATTTTTTAGTGGGGGTATGTAGTAGGAGGTGTTTGTATGTTGAGAGAAATTTATTTGGCTGGAGGATGTTTTTGGGGCTTGGAAGCCTACCTGAAAAAGCTGCCGGGGGTGAAGAAGACACAGGTGGGTTATGCCAATGGAAGGACAGAGCATCCGTCTTATCAGGACGTATGTCACCGTCATACCGGTCATGCGGAGACAGTGAAGGTGACCTACCAGCCGGAGGTGTTGTCTCTGGAAGTATTGCTGAAGGCATTCTTTCGGGTGGTGGACCCCACCAGCGAGAATCGGCAAGGATGGGATATCGGAACTCAGTACCGTTCGGGTATTTACTATGTGGACGAGGAAGAGCTTCCGGTGATCTGGCAGGCGATCGAGGCACAGAAGAAGAGATATACGGAACTGATTGTGACAGAAGTGAAACCGCTTCAGAATTTTTACGCGGCGGAGGAATATCACCAGGAATATTTGGAAAAAAATCCAAGAGGGTATTGCCATATTCATCTGGGGGAGGCGGATGCATTTATCCAGGAAGAGGGATTGAAGGACTGTGCCCAAGAGCCTGAGCTTATTTCTGACGGGGCTTATGAGAAACCGGATGAACAGATCTTGAGGGAGCAGCTGACTCCGTTACAGTACCAGGTGACACAGGAAAATGGCACGGAACCGCCTTTTCAGAACGAGTATGACCGTCATTTTAAGAGGGGAATCTACGTGGATGTCACCACAGGGGAGCCACTCTTTGCGTCAGGAGATAAGTTTCAATCGGGGTGCGGCTGGCCGGCATTTGCCAGACCGATTGCCCCTGAGGTGTTGACCGAGAAGTTGGACACTTCCTATGGGATGGTTCGCACGGAGGTCCGAAGCAGAGTCGGAGATGCCCATCTGGGTCATGTTTTTGCCGATGGACCGGCAGAGACGGGAGGCCTGCGTTATTGTATCAACAGTGCCGCTCTTCGCTTCGTGGCCTACGAGGACATGGAGAGAGAAGGGTATGGGGAACTGAAAAAACTGGTGAAATAGGATGGGAAACTGTCAGAATTCAATCTGTCGGTCTGGCCTGTTTTAATTCAGAGAAGATGTCGATGACCTTAATCAGATCTGTGCAGGCGTTTTGGTATGTGGGACTTTTGACGTTCTCCGCTTTTTTCAGAAATTCCAGTGTCACTTCCGGGGGATTATCGGTGGAAAAGCAGAGTTTTAAACCCATGGAAGAGATCTGTTTTCGAAGCCTCTTTCCAAAACGCGGCTGAGTCAGGAGGTCTTTTTCCGGAAGGTGTCCGTTAAAGTCTCCCGAAGCGATTTTTTCCCCCTGAAGGAGAATTTCGTATCGGAGTACCTCTGTGAGCAGCTGTTTCTTTACGATTCGCGTTTCACCACGTATCAGGAGAGGAATTGCGAATTCTGTATCGTTGAACCAGATATAATTTCCGACCTTTCGTTTTGGTGTGAAGGCAATTTCAGGAAGACCAGACACGGATTTGTATTTGGAATGGTTGACCTGGAAACGAGCGAACATACTTGCGACAACAACTGCTAAAACGATTAATAAGATAATTTCCATAATATTCTCCTTTTTGTTTATGGTAAAGGCGAAGCTGCTGCAGGCAGCTTCGCCTTAATTTTTAAGCTGTATCAGAAGTCCTGTTTTACCATTGGTACTCTGTTTTGTTTATCTCCAGCACTGACAGCGAACATGATTACCAGACTTACGGCGTAAGCGATAAAAAGTCCCCAGTCTGATTTCAGCGGAATCAAACCGAGTCCGCCCATGAAGGCAAATACACCTACAATTCCGCCTCCTACCATCGCGAAGTAACATCCCTTGGCTGTAGAATTCTTAGAGAGCAAAGATGCGTACAGTGGTATCAACATACTTCCCATATAAGGGTAGTTGAAGAGAATAATGGCATCCAGGATGTTTGTAAGCTTGAAGGAGATAAAGGTTCCGAGGATGCAGGCCAGTATGATGGTTGTCCTGGCAATGGTCTTGGAATGGGGCAGTTCTTCCATCTTCTTGTCCGGATGCAGAAGTCCGTTGTAGAAGTCTTTTGAGAAAGAAGCGCCAAGACCGATCAGAAGCCCGTTTCCAGAGGACATCGCTGCCGCGAGAACTGCCACGATAGCAAATGCTGACAGGACTGGTCCTGCGGTTTCTCCTATGGTGTAGGCGAAGATACTCTCTGAGGACGCATCCGGGAAGAGGATGTGCCCTGCGACACCGATTGCAGAAGCAAAGGTGCCGATCACAATAGTGACCAGACCGCCAATGATACAGCCCCATTTTGCAGTTTTGTAGTCCTTTGAGGACTGGTATCTCATGAAAGCATCGTAGGATACAGCAATGGATACGAGCATGGGGGAGACCAGATAAACGAACTGGCCAAACATGCCTTGTGGGATAAACGGGGTTCCGAATACGGCACCTGCATCACCGGCCTGAGTTACAGCTATGATAGCACAGATCGGGATACAGACGATAATAATGATGATCTGGATAAAATCTCCGATTGCCACAGACCACATACCGCCAAGAGAACTGTAGATGAGGATGACGATAGCGCAGATCAGAGCTCCAGCATGATAGGACACGCCAAAAGCGGAAAAAATACTTCCGCACGCCAGAATCTGTGCCACAAACACGCCCAGCAGACTCGGCACATTGGAAAGCCATGCCCAGAACCGGGTGATTTTCTTCTGTCCATAGCGTGCTTCAAAGTAATCCATGGGAACGACCGCTTCGGCAGCTCTCATCTTGCCGGCAATAAAACAGCCGGAGACGATGCAGCCGAGTCCGCATGAGAGGGCATAATACATGCCCGGCCAGATTCCGGATTCCATCCCTGTGGTTGCACCTCCCACGATGACTCCTGCGCCGATCTGGGTAGCCGCTATCGTTGCTGAGGTCATCAGGATTCCAAGATTCCTTCCGCAGAGCAAATAGTCTGTGGCTTTTTTAGCTCTTTGTTTACCGATAAACCCTATGGCAATCATGAGTAACATATAGATACCTGCAATTACTAATATATAAGTTTTTCCTTCCATAATTCTCCGCCTTTCGTAAGGTATACTACAGTGATTACATCTGCAAAACCGGCTTCCGATATCTGCCGGACTGTTTATTCGGTTTCATGTCCTGAAAATTCCTGTTTTGTAAGCTTTGCAAGTCCGGCTATTTTCTCAGTGGGAACTGCACTTATGGCAAACCGCAGACCGCCATTAAGAGGAATGGTATAGACCTTGTGTGCAGCCAGCTTCTTGGAAAGCCCGATGGTGTCCCGGGCTGGGACAGTGATAAAGAATCCGGCCTTATAAGGCAGAGTCTTGAGCCCGACTTCTTTCGCTTCTTCCAGAAAGATTTTTGCTCTTTCTTTTATCAGATACCGATAGTATTCTCTTTCTTTGTCGATAGCTGCTCTCAGATTTTCATCTGCCATGGACATGGCCAGCAGCTTCTGCGCGCCTCTGGAGCCGTTGGACCAAGTGGCACGGTTGGAAAAAGCGTTGACTGCCTTGAACTCTTCGATTACAGAGGGAGACGGGGAGACACAGATGAGGGCTCCCGACCTCATTCCATAGATAAGGAAAGACTTTGACATGCTGAAAGCGATCAGCAGGAGCATATTCTGCGGCATATTGTCAAAGTATTTTAAAAACTCCCGTACCTCGTCTTTTTCCCCCGCATAATCTGTGTAAGCCATATCCCAGAGAATGATGATTTTTTTTGACTCGTCTTCGGCACATTTCCGGAAGAAGTCCAGGGCTTCTTTCCAGTCCTCGTTTGTCATACTGTAGCCGGAGGGATTGTGCGCGGGCGTATTGAAAATCGTGACCAGACTTTTCTGAGTCTTCAGGATTTCTGTTGCCTTTGCTTTCAGGTCTGCCAATGTGAACTCATTTTGAGGAGTGAACATCTGGTAGCGTTCTCCGATATCCCCCATCTCCAGAGCCATCTCGGTATAAGGGTCCCAGTGCAGGTATGGAATCAGGAATTTATCTCCTCTTTCCACATAGTTATAGATTACGTGATGTATCGCGCCTGTACCTCCAGGAGTGGCGATTGCCGCTGCTGAGGTTCCTTTTGGTTGATGTCCCTGGAAAGTAAAGGCAATGGCGCTTTCCAGGAAATCATCAAGGCCGGAGATCGGAGCGTAATCCATCAATTCATTGGCGGGCAGGTTCCGATAGCATTTTTCTACTGTGGGGAGAACTGCAAATTCTGCCTTTTCATCTTTGACGACACCTAAGGTGGCGTCGACGATCTTGTCTTTTCCGAATGAGAGCAATGCCTGTCTGGCCTCGGTGGCGGCACTGAAATTCACATCGGAGTGTCCTTTTCCTGTGGATTGTGTAGCTGTCATGGTATTTACATTCATGTTTTACCCCCTCCTTTTTGGGGAACTTATTTCCCCGGGTACTTAACAATAAGTGCATCAACTGCGCAGACGCCCTGCCCTTGCGGATATACAAACACCGGGTTGAGATCCATCTCTTTGAGTGTATCTTTATGAAGGGCGGCATACTCAGAGATTTTTACCATCAGATCTTCCAGCGCTTCAAGATCACAGGGGGCAGAGCCCCGGTAGCCTGTCAGCAGCCGGCTGGTTTTCAGGCTTTTCAGAATCATTTCAGCCTCTGTCTTGTTTATAGGTGCAGGGTAGAGCACCGTGTCTTTGAGAAGCTCTACAAAGATCCCCCCAAGCCCCGTCAGCAGCATCGGCCCGAACTGGGGATCGTTAATGATTCCGATGATGATCTCCACTCCGGCAGGCGCCATCTCCTGCAGCAGGATTCCGTCTGTGGATGCCTGAGGCATGGCTTCTTTAACATTTTCCCGGATTTGCCTGACGGCCAGCAGCGCGTCCTCCACGCTGGTTACGTTCAGTTTCACGCCTCCTGCTTCTGTTTTGTGGAGAATCTCGGAGGAATTGATTTTTAGGGCAATCGGAAGCTGCATCTTGCGGAAAGCTTCTTTTAATTCTTCCTCTGATCGGACGATGGCCTGGGCAGGCACCGGTATGCCGCAGTTCATAAGCTCCTGCTTACTGTCGGACTCTGACATTGCGGCTGCAGTGTCTTTGTGGTGATCTTTGGGAATGCAGACGGTCAGATTCCTGTCTTCGTATCGATAGTTGCTGAACTCTGCGATTTTTTTCAGACACTGGAAGGCGGTACCCATAGATGACATCAGGGGGACTCCTGCGGCTTCCAGGACTTGTCGGGTCTCTGGATGTCTGTAATTTTCCAGAGAGGGGACTGCAAAGATCGGTTTTGTCACAATTCCCTTTTGCACTGCTGTGGCCATGGCTGAGCAGAGAGCTTTCATTGTGGGATTCATGGAGAATTTCACGTTGGCTCCCACAGTAATGGCATCCACCTGGGGATCGTCAGCGAATGTTTTCAGCAGCGCGACGGTTCTGGCTTCGTCGCCGAACAGAGCAGTCGTGGCGTCCAGCGGATTTTTTGCAGAGGCAAAAGAAGGGATGTATTTCTGGATATTTTCTTTGCTCTTGGGGGAGAGCTCCGCGAGATTTACTCCCAACTCTTCTGCCAGATCTGCACTGAGTGTACTTTCTCCGCCGGAGAGACTGATCATTCCGTATCGGGTTCCCCGTGGGTAATTTCCCCGCAAAACACAGAGGGCTTGTGCCATGCAGATAAATTCCTCGAGAGTATCTGCCACAAGAACGCCATATTTTTTAAAGATGCCGGCAAAGACTTCGCTGGCACCGGCCATGCTGCCCGTATGGGAAGCGGCGGCTTGTGCCCCGCGCCGGGTTCTCCCGGTCTTCAGCACCACGACAGGCTTCTGGCTGCGTGCAGCCCGGCGCAGGGTGTCGAGAAACAGGCCGGGCGCTTTTATGCCTTCCAGGTAGATGGCTATTACAGAGACATTCGCGTCGTCCGCCAGGAAAGAGAGAAAATCTTCCAGGTTGCAGATGTTTCCGTTGCCTGATGAGATGGCGTAGGAGACGGAGAGATATCCTGCGGAGAGAAGCTCTGAGCAGACGAATCCGCTTTGAGCGACAAGGCCGATCCCTGTACTGATTTTGCCAGGAGATTTTACATTCCCGCCCCACATATTGATGTTCTCCACGTTGTTCATAATTCCCATACAGTTGGGTCCCAGAACTGCAAGATCATATTTTAAAGCAATGGATTTAACCTGCTGTTCCAGCAGGATACCCGTTTGCGTCCCCTCCTCGGAAAATCCGCTGGCATAAATGATAGCCGCTTGGATTCCACTCTGCCCGGCTTCCTCAAGAAGACTGGGGATTGTGTGACAGGGGGTACACAATATGACACAGTCTACAATTTCAGGAAGCTCGGACAAAGAGCGGTAACATTTCCTGCCTTTGAAAGTTTCACGGCGCGGATGTACGAAATAAGCATGCTGCGCAATGCTGCTGCCGAGAACACCGTCAGCAGCATTGTATCCGAAACCAGGTTTGTCGCTGACACCTACAACGGCGACACTTTCTGGATTCAATAGTTTTTGAAGATTCATAATTTCCTCCTCCCGGTCATTTTATGACGTTCCAGCCGGACATGAATGCAGCTTCATTGGCAGAGGCATATTTTTGTTTTCCCTTGCTGGCAAAAATGTCATATAAGACTTTCTTTGAAAGCTCCAGGGAGAAAAGACTGCTCTTATGTATCATTGCGCCGATAGCGACAATGGTTGCCCCTTTGTTGTTGTTGATATTCAGAGCCATTTCCAGACAGGGGATTCTCAGCACATTGAATCGATCGTCAATCTTTGCGTTCTCAGAGACGTTGTCTGCATTGGCGATGATCAGCCCGCCATCCTTCATAAAAGAGGTATATTCCAGCGAGGGCTCATTCATAGCCACCAGGATATCGACGTCTTCCATGTCGGGACCGCCGATTTCCCCTTCGCTGTATTTGACTACACTGTATGCTTTGCCGCCTCTCATGGTAGGCCCGTACGCCGGCATCCAGGTTACATTTTTTCCCGTCTCCAGAGCCATTTCCGCGACGATCAGTCCGGCAGTCAGTACTCCTTGTCCGCCAAATCCTGCGAATACTATTTCCATATTATTTTTCCCTCCTGTTCTTCAATTCTCCAAGTTTATAGTAGGGGAGCACAGTCTTTTCCATCCAATTTATGGAAGCTTCTATATCCATTCCCCAGTTTGTAGGGCAGGGAGCCAGAATTTCCACCAGAGAATATCCCTCTCCTGATAACTGCGCTTCGACAGCGTTTTTTACATATCGGCGAAGTTTATGGATTTCTTTGACGCTGTGTACAGAGCCTCTCGCTACATAGGCGATATTTTCGAAATCTGCAATGATTTCCGGTACCCGGATGGGAAACCCGGTTTTTGCTACATCCCGTCCGGCGGGACTGGTAGCAGTGATTTGCCCTGGCATGGTTGTCCAGGACATCTGCCCTCCGGTCATGGCGAAATTGTTGTTGTTTATGACGAATACGCTAATTGGCGTGTTCCGGTAGGCGGCATTCAGAGTCTCTGACAGGCCAATTACATAGGCGTCGCCGTCCCCCTGGTATGCAATGGAGAGCAGGTCTGGCCTGGCGACTTTTACACCAGTGGCACAGGCGGCTCCTCTTCCATGAGCAGTCTGAAGGACATCGCATTTCCAGTGATCACTCATATTGCAGGAACATCCCACACCGAGAGTCATGATCGTCTTTTGAGCATATCCGACTTCTTCTATGACTTCTGCAATGACACGGTTTGCGATACCGTGTCCGCAGCCGGGGCAAAACACATGGGGTGCATTCACCAGTTCTGGAATTTTCTTTGGTGCCATTTAGAATACCCCCTTCTCTCGTCCTTCTTTAACATCGTCGTAGAACGCCATGATCTCTTTTGCCTTGGGGATATGCTGGCCTGAGAACAGACCATATATGGGAAGTGTTCCGAGGTCAGCTTTTTTCGCTGCCAGAACAACGTCTTCAATGAGCTGTCCGGCATCTGTGGATTCCACAGAAAGGAATCCTTTGAGACATTTATTTGTTTTTGCTGTTTCTTCAAAAGCTTTGAACGGGAATGGCCATACGGAGATCGGACGAATCATCCCGACCTTTTCCCCTTTTTCTCTCAGTTGGTTGACTGCATTTTTAGCTGATCTCGAGGGCAGACCGAAAGCTACGAGAATGTATTCGGCATCTTCTGTCCGGTAACTTTCCCAACGCTGTTCGTTTTCTGTGATCAGTTGGAGTTTCATTCTTGTGGCAGCCGGTTTTTCTGGACTGGAAAGCTTTTTGTGGTCTCTTCCAGTGCCATCCCAGGTCCATCCCAGATCCTCTGTCCGCTCCTTAAATTCCGGAAACTGAACAGGTTCCATCATTTGTCCGAGAGAGCCTTCGGACAGGATTTCTACAGGATTTCTATATTTCTCAGCTAAATCCCATGCATTATACATCAGGTCTACAGTTTCCTGAACGCTGTTCGGTGCCAGTACAATTACGCGGTAATCTCCGTTTCCTCCTCCTCTGGTATCACGAAGGTAGTCTGTCTGTGAGGAATCCAGAGAACCCAGGCCAGGTCCCCAACGCTGGACGTTTACCAGCACGGCCGGCAGATTGTTTGCGCACAGATAGCCGATCCCCTCCTGCTTGAGAGAAAAACCTGGTCCGGAAGAGCTGGTCATAGATCTCATTCCGCAGGCATAGGCTCCGAATATCATATATACCGCTGACATTTCATTTTCTGCCTGAATGAAGGTTCTTCCCAGTTCTTCCATACGTCCTGATAAATATTCTCCTACTTCTGTCTGTGGGGTGATTGGATATCCGGCATAAAACTGACATCCTGCCCGCATAGCAGCCTCTGCAATCGCATGGTTGCCTTTCCACATTTTTTTCATCTTATCCTCTCCTTTGATCGCTGGTGATACATAATCTGCATTGTAGGTGCTTTTTCAGGGATTTATTTCTGAATAGTGCTGATATCCATTCATTACTTCCAGATGGGTTATTCTGAAATCTCAAATACCATATCAGGGCATACGGTATAGCAGATTCCGCATTTGATGCATTTCTCGTCTTCACATTTGACATACTCGTAGCCCGCTTTGTTTAAACTGCCGGATAACTTCAGTGCTTTCTGAGGACATGACAGTATACAAAATCCGCAGCTTTTACATTTTTCCACCTGTATATGAAGTTCTGCCATCTTATTCCCTCCTTGTTTTAGAATGAAAATATAATTACTATATTTGTAAAAATGAAAATATTTTTTCTGAGTCAATAGTATCATTCTTGTCGTGACAAGTCAATCATTTTGTGAAAATAAAATTTAAATTACTATTATTTTCAATAAAAAAATTTCATTCTGATTAGTTGCGGAAAATAATGGAAAATATTGTTAAAAATTTGATTATTTAAAGTGCTAAAATGAAATATTTTACCTACTTGACGAAAATTTAATATAGTGATAATGTAATTATGAAAATATTTTTTCATAAAAAGATTTAAGTGAAAAAGGGATTATTGACAAAAAGATAGAAAAATCATTCATTACTTCCTGATGAAAAACAAAAAAGGAGGTACCACAAAATGACATCGAAGAAGATTCCAAGACTGGTGAATGCACCTCACGTGTTCTGTCCCGGCTGCGGACATGGTATTGTGAACCGTTTGATCGCAGAAGTGATTGAAGAACTGGGATATGACAGAAAGACGATTCTAACTCTCGGCGTTGGGTGTTCCTGGAATATGACGAGATACTGGGGCGGGGACTTTCTTCAGGCTGCCCACGGGAGAGGGGCTGCCTGTGCCACTGGCGTAAAAGTCGCCAGGCCAGACCTGCTCTCCATTGCATACCAGGGGGACGGCGACGCCTATGTAATTGGACTGTCAGAGACTCTGAATGCTGCCTACCGTAACACACCGATCAGCGTATTCGTCATAAACAACAACAATTTCGCCATGACCGGAGGGCAGATGTCCTGGACGACCATGCCGGGACAGATTACGACCACAAGTCCGAAAGGACGGGATGTGAAAAAGACAGGGTTTCCTATCCGGGTACCGGAGATTGTCGCAGGATTTGAAAACGTGGCCTATGTAGCGAGAGGCTCTGTCCACAGTGTCAAGGAAATTCGCAGGCTTCGAGGATACGTGAAAAATGCTGTCGAGGCACAGTTGTCGGGGGAGGGATATTCTCTGGTGGAAGTTCTGGCTCCTTGTCCCACAAATTGGGGGATGAATGTAGAAAGCGCTCTGAACTGGATGAAAGAGGAAGTACTTCCATATTTCGCGTTGGGAGAACTGAGGGAAAGGAGAAGTAAAAATGGACTTGAAAAAACTATTGAAGCCTCAGAGCGTAGCAGTTGTGGGGGTAAGTGATAAACCAGGATTCGGACACAGTGCGGCAGAAGGAGTGCTGGACAGCAAAATAGCAGATCGAGTGTATTTTGTACATCCACGTAGAGAGAATTACAGAGGAAAAGCATGCTATCCTTCGATTCGGGAACTTCCTGAGGCAGTGGACTGTGTTGTATTGTGTACTCCCTGCGGCACCATACCTGAGCTGCTGGAAGAGGCAGGGCAAAAGGGAGTCAAAGCGGCGATTATCTATGCCAGCGGATTTTCCGAGGAAGGAACACAGGCGGGCATCCTGTTGGAACAGCAGATCAAGTCGATTGCTTTGAAGTATGATCTTGCGGTTCTGGGACCAAACTGCATGGGGATCATCAACAATATTGATAAGATTAACATGTGGGGAGGACATACGCACTGGGATATCGCCGACACTGCTCACGGGATTGCCATTGTTGCACAGAGCGGTTTCGTGTCCGCGCAGATATTAAACACGGATTTTTTTACGATATCTTATGCAGTTTCTTCCGGCAACGGAAATATCTGCACCCTGGAGGAATTTCTGAATTTTATGGTAGAAGATGAAGATGTGTCAGTGGTAGCACTTTATCTGGAAGGTGTGCGGAATGCTAAGAGCTTCGTGGCTGCTCTTGAAAAGGCGGCGCGGAAGCATAAACCCATAGTCATTCTCAAAGCAGGAAAATCGAAACGGGGAGCGGAGGCAGCGGCATCGCACACAGGAAGTCTGGCCGGTTCCAGTAAGACCTTTGATGGCATCTTCAGAAAATACGGTGTAATTACGACAGATACATTTGAAGAATTTATGTGTACAGCACAGACACTTTGTGTTCTGAACGGAAATCATCCCAAAAGAAATTGCTTTAGCATCATCAGTTTCTCCGGCGGAGAGAGTACGGTGAGTGCTGATGTAGCGGAGTGCGAAGGAGTGGAGATTGCAGAACTGTCGGAAAAGAGCAGGGAAAATATCCAGAAATACATCCCTTCTTTTGCCTCAGCAAAAAATCCTCTGGATGCTACGACTGCACTTTTCCGTGATGAACCAAGAATTATGGGGCTGCTAAAGGCATTTGATGAGGAGCCCAAGGTGGCTGCGATCACCGTGGGAGTCAACGTTGAGAAGGATATAGACGAGACGAATCTCTCTCTGTGCAAGGCAATGGCAAAAGCTGTGAATGCGGGATACGTTACAAAGCCGCTGTTTGCGGTACCTTCTCTGGAAGGGTATCGACACAGACCGACGAGAAGGATTCTGGAGGAAGCGGGAATTCCCATGATGTCCTCCATGGGGACAGCCTTTCGATGTCTGAGAAAAATCTCTGAGTTTGCCGAGTACAGATATGAGGAAAGGAGTCTGACAGCTTGTATTCCTGAGGAGAGAAAAAACGGAGATGTGACTGCCTTGTCAGAGTTTGCCAGCAAAGAAGAGCTTAGAAAATTTTCCATTCCGATACCTGATCAGGTGATTGTGCGGACGGAAGAGGAGCTAAAAAAAGCTTTCGGCAGGATGCGGCTTCCGGTTGCGCTCAAAATCAACTCTGCCGAGATTCTTCACAAGACAGAAGCAGGAGGTGTGAGGCTGAACATAACCAGTGTGGAGGAAGCGCTGCTGGCCAGCAGGCAAATCCATGAGAATGTGAAAAGAACCATGCCTCGGGCATCCACAGACGGAATCCTGATGCAGGAGATGGCACCTCCTGGGGTGGAGATCATCATCGGAGTTACTAACGACCCGCAGTTCGGGCCGATGCTGCTTGCAGGGCTCGGAGGAATCTTCGTGGAACTTCTCAAAGACACGGTGCTGTACCCTGCGCCTATAAATAAAATAGAGGCTGAAATGATTCTGAAAAGTCTGAAAACTTATCGGCTTCTGACAGGCTACCGGGGTTCGAAACCCTGTGATCTTGACGCGCTGGAAGACTTGATGGTAAAAATCTCCGAGTATGCCGCCCTTCACAAAGATACACTCAAAGAAATGGATCTCAACCCGGTATTTGTATATCCAAAAGGGCAGGGCGTCTGTGTGGTGGACGCGTTGATTGTGAAACATAACGGCTGAGAAGGAAGGGAGATCATGGCAAAAAGAAAAGAAGAAAAAATATTTTATGGGTGGTTTTTGCTGGCGGCAGTATGGCTGCTGACTGCCTGCAGCACCGGTATGTTTGTGAATTCCATGACTCAGTTTCAGAAGCCGGTATGTGAGGCAATGGGAATTACAAGGGCACAGTTCTCACTGTCAACTTCATTTATCTCCATAGCGGTGATGGCATTATCGCCGTTTGTGGGGAAAATATTTGAGAAGTTTAATCCTCGTCTGATTGTCACCATAGGCGGTCTGCTTATGCTGACCGGGTGGTTTGGATTTGCAGTTGTTCCGAATATCCAGTTATTTTATGGGATGGCGATTATCATCGGAATCGGTTCCGGTGTGGCCGGTGCGGTAGTGGTAAATATTATTCTGAATAACTGGTTCCATGCGAAAAAAGGTTTTGCTATGGGATTCGCATCTACCGGTTCAGGATTCGGCAGTATGGTCTTCAACCCGCTGGGCAGCGTGTTGATTGTAAATTTCGGATACCGGACGGCGTTCATAGGACTTGGCATATGTGCGGTTCTGTGCCTGCTGCCGATTCTGCTGTTGTTTGTGTATAAACCGGAGTACAAAGGACTCTCTCCTTATGGGGAAGGCAGCGCAGATGTCGGCAGAGAAGAGGCGGAGGGCTACACCCGCGGGGAAGCTCTGCGCAGTCCGAAATTCTGGGGCGTGTGCTTTATTGCTTTTGGCCTTTCGTCGGGAGGAGTAGGGATTTTCTCTCAGATGGCTGCGTATTTCACAGATATCGGTTACTCTCCGGCCCATGCAGCTACTTTTGTGAGCATCATCAGCCTGAGCATGGCTGTCTCTAAGGTATTTTTCGGCTGGCTGAATGATAGGCTTGGGACATATCGGAATTTTATGATTATAACGGGAGTCAGTATTATTGGAATCTTAATTCTCTTTATGGCTTCCAATCGTGCATGTGCATATATGGCAGCGATACTCTTTGGGATAACCTTGTCGTCCACGAATGTCATGTCGCCTCTAATCACAGTTCATGCCATGGGGAGCAAGGATTTTGCTAACATATTTGGTTTGGTATCATTTGCGTTATATATTGGTCCGATTGTCGCACCCCCGTTCTCGGCAACTGTATATGATGCCATGGGGAGCTATACGGCTGCATTTCTGACCTATGCGGGATTGTATGTGCTTGCACTTGCTGCCGGTGCCTTTGTCCTCCGGGACGGATGCACAGCGGCAGGTAAAAAGGAATCACACAATTAGAACAGAAAACGGTGTTGGAAAGGGCTTTCTGACACCGTTTTAAACTTTATAGAAAAAATAATAATTTCCGAAAATTTTAAATATCATATTGTAAACATAGGTCCAAAGAGATATGATTAATGTAAATATAGAAGAAAACAGAGGTAAAAAATGAAGGAAACTTTAACAGATCGGATAAAAAAAGCGAATCTCACACAAAGGGAGAGAAAATGCATAGAGCTGCTGACGAAAGATCTGGGGAAAACAGTGTTTTTGAGTGGCTCACAGATGGCTGAATTATGCGGCGTGTCAGCAGCGTCCATGACCAGGCTCGTGAGAAAACTTGGATATGAAAAATTGAGTGATTTTCGGAGTGACCTGGAGCGTTTTTATAAGAAACTGGTTTCTCCCCATGAAATGTTTGAGAGTTATTTATCCGTGGACCATGAGAGAGAAGTGGTCAAACAGTCTCTTTCCAGAGACCTTTCCAACATATCCATGATGGAAAATATGCTGAATATGGAAGTGCTGCAGCAGGTGGCTCATATGATAGAAAAGGCAAGAAAAGTGTATGTTGTGGGAATGTTTTCCAGTGAGATTGTGGTGCGTGCACTTGGGCATTATCTGTGGAGATTGGGTATAGACCACAAAGAGTTTATAGGATTGGGACTGTCGAAGAAATTTGAGTACAGCGATATGTGTGAGAGGGATGTACTGATTGCCATAAGCAGCCAGAGAATTTTTAAAGAAGTGGTGGCCTGTGCCGAGCTGGCCAGAAAAAACGGTCTGGTGACCATAGCCATAACGGATAATTATACCAATCCTCTGGGATGTATCTGTCAGTATGTGCTCGCAGCTTCTGTGAGGGGAGTGGTTCTGGACTGTACTCAGGTTGCATCCCTGGCTCTTGTGAACATTATCGTAAATCTCATTGCTGTCGATATCCCAGATGTGGTCGCAGAAAATCTGGAGCAGGAGGCGGCGAAATGTGACCGTAAGGATTTGTTCTGTGTCTGAAAAAGGATGCTGTCTAATGGAAAATAGCGGAAATATGTTGCGGGAAGGCAGGAGCCTTCCCGTTTGCTTTTTCCAGTGGGCTATGCTATGATAAACCGTAAAAGCGGCAGTGAAAAAACAAAGAAAAAAATAAGTCGATGAGGGAGGAAGAATTGTGGAAAAGAGAATCATTCAGGTAGAAGAAAAGGTGCCCTTTAAACTTCTGGTACCGCTGAGCATTCAGCATATGTTTGCCATGTTCGGGGCATCCGTGCTAGTGCCGTTTTTGTTCGGAATCAACCCGGCAGTGGTACTGCTGATGAACGGTGTGGGAACCTTACTTTTTATTTTGATTACCAAGGGAAAGGCGCCCGCCTATTTGGGTTCTAGTTTTGCGTTTTTAGGCCCGGCGGGGCTGGTGATTGAGAAATTTGGTTTTTCTTATGCTCTAGGTGGTTTTGTGGCAATCGGCATCGGGGGAATGATTGTAGCTTTGCTTATTGGAAAGTTTGGTACGGACTGGATTGACGTGGTGCTTCCTCCGGCGGCGATGGGGCCAGTGGTGGCTCTGATCGGCCTGGAGCTGGCGGGAAATGCGGCGGACAACGCGGGGCTTCTGGCGGAGCAGATTGATGTGAAAAATGTAATGGTATTTCTCGTGACTCTGGGAACTGCTGTGTTCGGACAGGTATTATTTCGCAAATTCTTTTCCGTGATTCCAATTTTGATTGCGATTATTGTTGGATATGCGGCTGCCGGGCTGTGCGGTCTTTTGGATTTTGCGGAGGTTTCAAGCGCTTCGTTTTTTGCACTCCCCAATTTTCAGACGCCTCGGTTTAATTTAGAGGCAATCTTGACGATTTTTCCGGCGCTGCTGTTGGTCACATCGGAGCACATTGGTCATCAGGTAGTGACGGGAAAGATTGTTGGGCGCGATCTTTTGAAGGAGCCGGGGTTGAACCGGTCCTTGTTCGCAGATTTCTTTTCTACCACACTTTCTGGCTGTGTGGGTTCGGTGCCGACGACCACCTACGGGGAGAATATCGGTGTCATGGCAGTGACTAAGGTTTACAGTGTCCAAGTGATCGGCGGTGCGGCGGTGTTGTCCATCTGCTGTTCGTTCTTAGGCAAATTGTCAGCGTTGATTAGCACAATTCCTGGTCCTGTGATTGGAGGGATTTCCTTTCTCCTCTACGGGATGATAGGAACTTCCGGTCTTCGAATGCTGGTGGACTCTCGGGTGGACTACGGCAAATCTAAAAATTTAGCGCTAACTTCCGTAATCTTTGTCACCGGTCTGTCGGGAATTGCGCTAAAGATCGGAAATGTAGAATTGACAGGAATGGTTCTGGCCTGTGTGGTCGGCATGGCTCTGAGTTTGATTTTTCATCTGTTGGAAAAATATCATTTGACCAATGAGACAGCAGGAGAATAAAGTGACCCAAAATGGAGGGGTGAGAATGCGGGGGCAGAAGATAAGGCAGGCAGCCCTGGATCTAGGATTCGGCGGTCTTTCTGGATGTGGAAGATCTGGTGTTCGATTACAGTTTTCGTGGGTACTGTGAAGAGAATGTTTGCGGGAACTATGGGACGAACCATTCTTGCCCGCCGGACTGCGGGACTGTGCAGGAGATGGAAGAGCGGGCGAGACAATACCGACAGGACCTTGTACCTACTGTAAAGAGTGTCTGGGAAAGTTAGATAGGTCTTACGCCTGTCCCCAAAGGAGAACCTCCTGCCTGTCGGCGTACTGTCTGGATGCGAGGCTGATGGCGCAGCACCGCGGGATTCCATATTGGTGTTCAGATCAGAAAGCCGCCTATTTTACACTTTTTCTGTTTGACAGACATGAGGTCTGATGCATTTGAGAAATGGTTATTCTGCCTCCGGAAGGGGCTTCATAGTGTGGACGCTGATGCCGTTTACCTCCACATGGTCATCCACTGCGATGACCAGACAGGGGCGTCCGTCAATAATTCGTGTCTCTACCAGATCGGCACGATCTGGATTTACTTGAACTACCACATCAGGAGTCTTGATTTGAAATTTTCGGGTATTGGCCAAGTTAGATGCCAGGAGGGAGGCTTTTTCCCCTGCCGTAGACTCAAAAGCAGTGTCAAAGGTCTCTAGACTTTCATTGCTTGCTCCGCTCTCGGCCAGGAGGCATTTCACCTCTGTCTTGTCCAGAGCTAAGGGCTCTGGTTCGTCTTTGCGCTCCTCCATCCACTCATTCAGGCGTTCGTGGATGTTTTTGACGGTTTCATAGTCACAGTCTTCTCCCAGGGTGTCCTCCACAATCGCGTTGAAGGTCTCCTGTTGTCCCTGGGCAGACATGGGAGAGTCGCAGCCAAAGAGATGTTCCATGAAGTCAATCTGTTCCAAAGCTGGGTCTTTGGAGTAATAGAGTACGCTGTGAAGATCTGTGCTACGGTCGTTAAAGACTGGGAACAAAAATCCCTGGTCCGGCATCTGGACAATCCAGTCCCGGATGCGGTCTTCGATACTATTGGTCTTACTGTTGTAGCAGAGGCCGGCTTTGGAAAGCTTTACTGGACAAATGCTGCACAGCAGGAATTCATAGACCTCATCGGAAGCGTCAAACATTTCAGCTCCATCTGAGGACTTGCCCGGAATGTCGTAGAGGCCGTGAATCAGAATGATATAGTAATTTTCGCCGTAGAAGTAGTGTTCAATGATCTTGTCGTAAAAATCTTCCAGTAATTCATCGTCTTTTAGCTTACTGTTCCGCAGTCTCATAAGGTATTCCTGAGTTCCTCCTTCTGCTTCCTGGGCCAGAGGAAAATTCAGGTTGATCAGATTTTTTCCGATGGTCCCAGAGAGAGTTTTGCGGAAAATCTCGAAATATTTAAACATTTCTTCTTCAGGTAAGGAGAGAAAGGCTTCTTTTATCTCCGTCTTTTTTTCTTTTTCACCGTCCACATAGCAGCCGCAGATGCGGGTGATGGCGCAATGTTCCGGTGTAAATTGCTTCTTTATCTCAGATATTTCTTTTTTGTTCAAAAAAACCACCTCGTTTATAAATTGAAATACAGGCGGCGCAGCCTGCCGGCCGTCCCCATAGGTATCATCATAATATATTTTGGTGATGGAGACAAGCGCAGAGTTGTGGCAGGTATGGAAAAGAGACTATTTTTTTGATATAGTAAGTGGGAATCTAAGAGATAGCAGAAGAGGAGGGGAACAGCTGTGAGGAAGAAACGGGAAACTGCTGGCTGTGAGTATTGTTCCAATTACAGCTATGATGAAGATTATGAGTGTTACACTTGTGAGGTGAGTCTGGACGAAGACGAGGTCGTGAGACTGATGACAGACCAGCACTTTCAGTGTCCGTATTTTCAGATGAATGATGAGTATAAGATTGTGAGAAAACAGATGTAGAAGGAAGGGAAGAAAATGCCGGTTGGAGTGACGGTGAATTGCCTTGCTGTGCTGACAGGGGGAATTCTGGGAGGCTGGCTGGGAAGATATATTCCCATAAAGACGACAGAGAGAATGATGGGAGTGCTGGGACTATGTTCTTTCTCCATAGGTGTTTTGAATCTTATGAAAGTAGAGTCAGCACCTCCTGTGATTTTGGCGGTGCTGCTGGGATACTTTTTGGGAGATTTGGCTGATTTAGAAAAGCGTATTGCTTGGATATTCGGCAAAATATTTAAGAAAGTTCCTGTAGGAAAATCAGGGCTGGACATGGATGCGTTTGTGATGGCAGTGGTTCTATTTTGTGCCAGTGGTTTTGGGATTTTTGGGGTACTCACAGAAGGCCTGAGTGGAGATTCCTCAGTGTTGCTGTCAAAGTCGTTTTTGGATTTTTTTACCGCCTTGATTTTTGCTGTAACCATGGGAATGGTCATAGGGTTGATCGCAGTTCCGCAGTATTTGATCTTTTTGCTGTTATTCGTGGCGGCTAGAGCGGTGGGAGGTTATCTCGCTCAGGAGGAGATCACGGCGTTTGTGGCTTGTGGAGGGATTCTGACGATGGCAGCTGGGCTGAGAGTGGCACAGATTAAGTATATTGCGATCGGAAATATGGTTCCGGCATTGATCTTGGTGATACCATTGTCATATTGGTGGAGAAGTTTAGGCTTTTAGGTGAATTTTAGATTTCCTTTTGACATTAAAAACTTTACATTTTTTGGAGAAGTACTGGAATATACTTTAATAATTTAAGAAAATGTCGACAAAAACCTTGCAGTTTGAAGAAAAGCATTTTATAATAAAAGAAACTACGATATGGGGAATGAAAGAGCCCGTTTTATTATGTTGTAGACAGAACCTTGTCGCATGGATGTGTAAAAGTTTTCTCCTATAACATAAATGCTCCGCGGGATTCTTTTTTAAAAAGAAAGTTTCGAATGAGGAGAGATTGTTGTGCATATGGATAAGATTGATGCAAAAATACTAGAAATGCTGCAGAAGGATGCGAGAGTTCCACTGAAACAAATTGCCTCAGAGGTCTATCTTTCTTCTCCGGCAGTATCTGCGAGAATTGAACGTCTGGAAAAAGAGGGAGTTCTTCAGGGGTATCAGGCTTTGGTCAGTCCGATGAAACTGGGTTATCATATCAAAGCCTATGTGAATCTGGAGATATCTCCTAGCCAGAAACTGGAGGTCTATCCTTATCTGAAGGACAACCCAAATGTGTTGGAGTGTGACTGTGTGACAGGCAGCTACTCGGTAATCATGAAAGTGGCTTTTCCAAGTACGATGGAACTCGACTTGTTCATAGGGGAGCTTCAGCATTTCGGGAAGACGAGCACACAGATTGTCTTTTCCACAATTGTGGATAACCGTGGAGTGAAAGTCATGGAGAAAAAAAGTTAGGCTGGAGCGATGGAAAAGTTACTGTAAATGAAACGAACAGTGATTGGGGAAATTTTTGTACATACCTGTTGCCAAATGGCGGCAGGTATGTTATTTTATGTTATGAAAAAGACCTTGTCACGCAAATGTGTGAAAGTTCTTTAGATTACTCTGGAGAGTTCCTGAATTCAGGACGCCGAAGGTGTACGGCAGAGAACGAGCTGCCAATCTCTCAGGCAAAAGGACAGAGCATATGTAAAAAGAGGATTCGGGATATATGTGTGTGACACAGAAGAAATCCGAAAATATGCGATATGTTCACTTTCTCAGAGGCTGATGATTTTACATCAGCTTTTTTTATTGCATAGGAAACTTCGCTCCCTATGCAATAGAAAGCCCTCCGGGCAAGATGCACACACCGCAATGAGGAATTTTACCGCGAGGCGGTGTTGCGGCGGCGCGCAAAGTGGGACGCGCTCCTCAAAGATTGAGGGGTGAGGGAGTTGAAATGGGCTTCCCCACTTTTATGGAGGCGAATTTTTTAAAAATACAATCAGGAGGAAGTAATACGTATGGAAGCATTGACAAGTATGGTGACTCAGGCGAGTGATTTTTTGTGGAATGTGATTTTGATCATTCTGCTTTGTGGAACAGGGATTATGTTTACAATCCGTCTGAAGTTTATTCAAGTTCGGAAGCTGAAAGAAGGCTTTAAATTGGTCTTCGGAAGTATGGGAAAAAAGAACGAGGGTGGAAAAAAAGGAGAGATGACGGCTTTTCAGTCTGTGGCTACCGCTATCGCAGCGCAGGTGGGAACTGGAAATCTCACGGGAGCGGCTACTGCGCTGATAGGCGGAGGTCCGGGGGCCATTTTTTGGATGTGGGTCAGCGCATTTTTTGGGATGTCCACGATCTACGCCGAGGCTACTATGGCTCAAAAGTATAAGAAAACTGTGGACGGAGAGATCACCGGGGGACCGGTCTACTACATTCGTGCGGCTTTTATGGGAAAATTTGGAAAGATTTTGGCGGGGCTGTTTGCGATTTTTATTGTGGTTGCTCTGGGATTTACCGGGAATATGGTTCAGGCCAATTCCATAGGGGCAGCGTTCACGGAAGTATTTGAGGCGAGAGGAGTTCAGGTTTCCCCGCTGATTTTTGGAATTATCCTTGCGTCTATTGCTGCATTTATCTTTTTAGGGGGCACTCAGCGGTTGGCCTCTGTCGTAGAGAAATTAGTGCCATTTATGGCGGCTGTCTATATCCTGGGAAGTCTGTTGCTGATTCTGCTTAACATAACAGAACTTCCGGGAGCTATAAAGATGATTTTTGTGGGAGCGTTTAAGCCGGAGGCAGTTATGGGGGCCGGTGCCGGTATCGCCGTGCGGGAGGCGATTCGCTATGGTGTGGCCAGAGGACTGTTTTCCAATGAGGCAGGTATGGGTTCTACACCTCACGCTCACGCGAGAGCAAAAGTGGAAAATCCTCATAAGCAGGGACTGGCGGCCATGGTCAGTGTGTTCATCGACACTTTTGTGATCTTAAACTTGACGGTGTTTTCTATCCTGACCACGGGAGCGATGGAGACACATAAGACCGGGACTGCCTTGACACAGGCGGCTTTTTCCAGAACCTTTGGGGGCTTTGGAGATATTTTCGTCGCTGTCTGTCTGTTATTTTTTGCCTTTTCTACAATTCTGGGATGGCATTTTTTCGGGCTGGTGAATATGAAATACTTGTTTGGAGATAAGGCTGGAAAGCTGTATTCCGTTTTGGTCATCGCTTTTGTGGTCATCGGTTCGATGTTGAAAGTGGATTTTGTGTGGTCTCTGTCTGATTTCTTCAATGGTCTGATGGTGATACCAAATGCTATTGCTTTGTGGGCACTTGGAGGTGTCGTAGTGAGTATCTGCAAAAAATACAGCTAAACGGTTACGATTATGGCAGTAGGAAAGAGCACAAGAGTTGAAAAATAAACCGAGTGATATTATAATTGTTTCAGAATAAAAGGTCACCGATGATAACGTGCAAAAGAAAGGAAAAAGAGATGGAGAATGTATTTTATATGGATCATCCTTTGATTCAGCACAAAATTTCAATGCTTCGTGCTGTGCAGACAGGAACCAATGAATTTCGTAAACTGGTGGAAGAGATTGCTGTATTGATGGCCTATGAGGCGCTGAGAGATCTGCCGACGGAGGACGTGGAGATCACTACACCGTTGGAGACTTGTATGACTCCTATGCTGTCAGGTAAGAAACTGGCTATTGTACCGATTTTAAGAGCAGGCTTGGGGATGGTTAATGGTATTTTGACGTTGGTACCTTCTGCAAAAGTAGGGCATGTGGGGCTGTATCGAGATCCGGTGACGCATGAACCGCATGAGTATTACTGTAAGCTGCCAGAAGCGATAGGGGAGAGATTGATCTTGGTGGCAGATCCAATGCTGGCCACGGGTGGTTCCGCAGAGGCGGCGGTAGATTTTATCAAGCAAAAAGGCGGGACCAATATTAAATTTATGTGTATTATCGCAGCCCCAGAAGGAGTGGAGAGACTGCATAAAAAGCATCCGGACGTTCAGATTTACTGCGGCCATTTGGATCGCTGTTTGAATGAGAACGCTTACATTTGTCCTGGATTGGGAGATGCCGGGGACAGGATATTCGGCACAAAGTAGCAAGTGATTAAGTTTAGACTGAGATTAAAGGAATTTTACGGGAAGCTCACTGCTGAAAAGTGGTGAGCTTCTGTTATAGGAAAGGCTCTGCTTTGTTCCAGGAAAAACCTTGTCAATGGGAGAGGGCAGTGGTATGATAAAAACTTAGAGTTAGAAGGAAGAGAGAAAAGCAAAATATGAAGTACGTAAGACAGTTTGTTATCATTATGTTCCTTTCCTTTTTGGGCGAAATCTTAAAAGCGGTGATTCCGCTTCCGATTCCGTCAAGTATCTATGGGCTGGTGCTGATGCTTCTGGTACTGAAGATGGGAATTGTGAAGCTTGAAGATGTGAAGGACGCAGGAAATCTATTTATCGATATCATGCCGTTGATGTTCATACCGGCAGCTGTAGGGCTTTTGGACGCGTGGAGTGATATAAAAGGAATCTTGTTCCCTGTAGCAGTGATAATTTTTATTACTACGGTTTTGGTAATGGCAGTTACAGGCAGAGTAACTATGATGGCAGCACGAAAGGAGAAGGGAGAAAATGCAGGATTTCTTTGGAGATTCTTTGTTTTTCGGAATGGCGATCAGCGTACTAGGATATGAACTGGGACGAAAGATTAAGACAAAGTGGAGACTGGCAATTTTTAATCCTCTTCTCATTGCAGTGATTTTTGTCATGGTGGTGCTGAAGACCTTAGGAATTTCCTATGATTCCTATAACAACAGTGCAAAATATCTGAGTTATCTGCTGACGCCGGCGACGGTCTGCCTGGCAATTCCGCTGTATCAGCAGATGGCTCTGCTTAGAGAGAACAAGGCGGCGATTGCTGCGGGGCTAGGAGCGGGAGTTCTCACCAGCTTGTCCAGTGTGTTTCTCTTGTCTGCGTTTTTTGGATTGAGCCACGAGCAGTATGTGACTTTGCTTCCTAAATCAATTACTACGGCGATTGGCATGGGGATATCAGAGGAGCTTGGTGGGATTGTCACGATCACTGTGGCGGCGATCATTTTGACGGGGATTATTGGAAGTATGATTGCGGAAGGCGTGTGTGCGGTGTTTCGTATCACGGACCCTATGGCAAAAGGGCTTGCAATCGGGGCCGCGTCCCATGCGATAGGTACGACAAAGGCTATGGAACTAGGAGAGATCGAAGGTGCCATGAGTAGCCTGGCTATAGCAGTTTCGGGTTTGTTGACAGTGATAGGAGCGTCTGTTTTTGCAAATTTGATGTGAGCGCAGAGACGAATGTAGGAACAAAGAAATTCTGAGAATATATAATGAAAAAGCAGAAGGAGAAGGAAAATGGCAATTGAAAAAGTGAGAGAGTATTTTAAACAGTACGGTATGGAAGATAGAATTTTAGAGATGGAGCAGTCAAGTGCCACGGTGGAGCTGGCGGCCTTGGCTGTGGGAGTGGAACCTGCAAGAATTGCGAAAACCCTGTCGTTTAAGAAGGGAGAAGAGACGATTCTTGTAGTGACTGCCGGCGATAGAAAAATTGACAATGCCAAATATAAACATTACTTTGGATTGAAGGCTAAGATGCTGACACCGGATGAAGTTTTGGAGAGAGTGGGACATGCGATCGGAGGCGTCTGTCCATTTGCGGTTCCGAAAGAAGTGCAGGTATATCTGGATGAGTCTATGAAAAGGTTTGAGACGGTGTACCCGGCTTGTGGAAGCGGAAACAGCGCTATTGGGCTGACTTGTGAAGAGCTGGAAAAGTATTCTAATTCTAAGGCATGGGTGGACGTGTGCAAGCCTATGTAGCATAATTATTAGTATCCGTTAGCCCGCGCCATTTGTAAAACCGCACTGCGTGCTTGTTGTGGCTGACGCCACTGTTTTACTCATAAACGGATGTTCTTCTCATAGGTCTGTCTGATCGAAAAATCATGCAAGCATGATTTTCTCTCTCAAACAGACCTATGGTTGAACTGATATGAAAATTAGTAACAGTTCAGCCTGACATTGTCCCGCGAGGCGTCACGCTGCATTTGCAGCGGGATCCCGAGGATTGCAGGCGCCAGACGGAGAGAATCGCAGTCTGTGTGCATGCATTTGTGACAATGAAGCCGAAAGGCTGAACTGTTACGAAAATTATGAGGGAATGACTGGAATACATTGCATTTGCAGGGGAAAGAATATATAATATTCGATAGAGGATAACGGGAATTTTGTGAATTGGAGGAAATGATATGATTATAAAAAATGGCGCTGTGTTCCAGGAGGATGGCTTGTTTAAGAAGCAGGACCTCTATATCGAGAATCATAAGATTGTAGCTTCGCGGGAAGAAGTGTCAGATGATATGGAAGTGGATGCGTCTGGTCTGTTGGTAATTCCCGGATTGATTGATATTCACAGTCACGGCGCGGCAGGCCATGATTTTTCGGATGGTGATGCCCAAGGGTTGAAAAAGATTTTAAAGTACGAGAAAGAACATGGAATTACTTCTTATTGCCCCACGTCAGTAACTTTACCAAAAGAGCGTCTGAAAAAGATTTTTGCGACAATTTTAGAGGTCGAAGACTATAAAGAAGGGGCAACAATCTTGGGAATCAATATGGAAGGACCATTTATTGATCCTAAGAAAAAAGGTGCTCATGAGGAGAGTTTTATTCACAAACCGAGTGCAGATTTTTTCAAAGAGTGCAATGAAGCCTGCGGTAATAGGATTAAGCTGATGACTTTAGCTCCCAATATGGAAGGTGGCATGAAATTTATTGACGAGATGCACAATGAGGTCTGCATTTCTCTAGGACACACATCTATGGGTTATGATACAGCCGCGGAGGCGATAGAAAGAGGAGCTCATCATGTGACCCATCTGTACAATGCGATGCAGCCTTTGGCCCATAGAGACCCAGGTCTGATAGGAGCAGCCTTTGATGATAGAGAATCTATGGTAGAGCTAATCAGCGATGGATTCCACATTCATCCTAGTGTGGTACGTGCGACTTTTGCACTGTTTGGGCCGGATCGGGTAATCCTGGTCAGTGATTCCATGATGGCCACAGGGATGCCGAATGGAAGCTACAAGCTGGGAGATTTAAATGTGACGATGAAAGACCGGAAGGCCACATTGGAGGATGGCACTTTGGCGGGGTCTGCGACAGATCTCTATGACTGTATGAGATGTGCGGTATCTTTTGGCGTTCCAAGAGAGCATGCTATTTGGGCAGCGACCAGGAATCCGGCGAAGAGTATAGGAATCTATGACAGGGTAGGATCACTGACACCGGGAAAAGAAGCGGATGTGCTTTTGGTAGATGAAGACCTAAAGCTATGCCGTGTGATTTAGAGTTTGGTAGTTCCCAGTAGGATAAATAATGATGATTTTGGTAGTACGGAAGAATGAAATAGAGGATGGATAAACAGCATGGATAAACGAATTTTGCGGGAACGGATGAGGCGAAAAAAGAGGCAGCTTTTCATCCGCAAGATAATACGTCTGGGAGCCTGTGCGGTTGCTGTGATTTTGGTGCTAGTCTTTTTGGTGAAAGGAATTATCACACCACTGGTCACAAAGATCGGCGGAGGCAGTAGCAAGACTGTGGAGGTGCAGGCTCAGACTCAGGAGTCAGGACCAGGGGAAGCAGTCAGACAGCCGATTCGAAGTCAAAATGACGGAGGAAAGGCTGGGGTACATACTGTCGGTTGGCAGGAAGATGAAACTGGAAAATGGTATCAAAACGCCGACGGAACTTACTACGCCAATGGAATGAAGGAGATCGACGGCTGTACATATTATTTTAATGAAAACGGATATATGCAGACAGGATGGGTGACAGTAGACGGGGAGGACTATAAGTTTAACGACAATGGAATTTTAGATCCTGAAGCGCGCCGTCCTATGATTGCTCTGACATTTGATGATGGTCCCGGCAAATATACGGACAAGTTGTTGGATTGTCTGGAAGAGAACAATGCTAAGGCCACTTTCTTCATGCTGGGACAGTGTGTTGAGCAGTATCCGGACATTCCGAAGAGAATGAAAGAATTGGGCTGTGAACTGGGCAACCATTCCTACAGTCATCCTCAGCTTACGTCGCTGTCCTTGGACCAGGTCACAGATCAGTTCGAGAAGACCAACAATCTTTTGGAAGAATCTACAGGCTCTCCGGCCACTGTGGGAAGAACTCCCTATGGTGCTCAGGATGAGACCATCTGTACAGCCACTGGACTTCCCTGTTTTATGTGGTCTCTGGACACAGAGGACTGGGCAAAGATGAATGCGGATGCGGAGTACGATTCGGTGATTGGACATGTATCAGACGGTGAGATTGTGTTGATGCATGACATTCATGAGCCGTCTGTGGAAGCGGCGATCCGCATTATACCGGAGCTTATCAAGCAAGGGTATAAGCTGGTGACAGTCAGCGAGCTGGCAGAGGCTAAAGGCATTGACTTGCAGGTCGGAAAATCTTACTCAGATTTTTGGGATAAGACGGTAGAAAGCTTAGAGGCTGAGGCTGAGCAGGAGAGTGAGCAGACGGACAGTAATTCCGGGGATACAGATGATTTATCGGAGGACTCTTTTGATGATACCTCTGGGGAATTTTCCGGGGATGGCTCAGAGGGGCAGGAGTCCTTTGACAGTGAAAGCGAACAGTAATTTTATAACTTGAGATCTAAAAACCGATGACTATTTTGAACGGAAGGATGGACAGGGACTCCTGCGGAGCAGTTCAAAACAGCCATCGGTTTTTATGTAATAGGAAAGACCTAGTCAAGCTAATGAGTGAAAGCCCTTTCCCATTACATAAACGCTCCGCCGTGGATGTGTACGCCGCAATAAGGTGGTTCACTGCACAGCGGTGTTGCGGCGGCGCGGAAAGTGGAAGTGCGCCCCTTAAGATTGAGGGGATGAGGGAGTTGAAGCGGGCTTGTTCACTTTGTTCTGTTGGCTGTGTCAGTATTCTTTTTTAAGGATGGTATGATTGACTGACTGCACTGGGATTGTTATAATGATGAAGAGACAAAGCCCCCAATTTAAGGAGCTATCTGTCACTAAATAAGGAGGACAGAAGATTTGGGTAAATGGTATGAAGAAGCGGTGTTTTATCACATGTATCCCATAGGGATGAGCGGTGCACCGCGGCGAAATGAGCAGGAGAAAATTACACATAGGTTTCCGATGTTGGAGAGCTGGCTGCCGCATATCGCGCAGTTGGGATGCACGGCGATCTATATAGGCCCTCTTTTTGAGTCTACCTCTCATGGATATGACACGAAGGATTATAAGCTGGTAGACAAAAGGCTTGGAGACAATGTGGATTTTTGCCGATTTGTGAAAAAAGCTCATGATTTGAATTTAAAAGTTGTAGTAGACGGAGTTTTTAACCATACGGGTAGGGAATTTTTTGCGTTTCAGGATATACAGAAGAACCGGGAGAGTTCCGTCTATTGCAGTTGGTATAGAGGGTTGAATTTTGGGTGGAACAGCCCGTATGACGATGGATTTTCCTATGAAGCTTGGAGAAATTGCTTTGAGCTGGTAAATCTAAACCTACAGGAGAGGGCGGTACGGGATTATCTGCTGGATGTGATTGGATTTTGGATGGATGAATTTGGTATTGACGGGATTCGCCTAGACTGTGCGGACTGCCTGGATGTTTCGTTTATGGAGGAGATGCGTAAGTTTACAGACAGCAAAAAAGAAGATTTCTGGCTGATGGGAGAAGTCATTCATGGAGATTACAGCCGCTATGTGGGAGCACATATGCTAAACAGTGTCACGAACTATGAGCTTCACAAGGGATTGTATTCAGGACATAATGACCACAATTATTTTGAGATCGCACACACCATCCGCAGGCAGTTTGAAGCCAATGGAGGAATTTATAGAGGGCTGAAGCTCTATTCTTTCGTGGATAACCACGATGTGGACCGGATTGCCAGTAAGCTAAAGGTGCCGGGACATATCTTCCCAGTCTATACTCTGCTCTATACGCTACCAGGGATTCCGTCCATTTACTATGGTTCTGAGTGGGGAATCCTGGGAAGAAAAGAAGGCGGAAATGACGAGCCCCTTAGACCGGCAATAGATATAGGAGAGGCTTTGGTTGAGAATGCGGATTCCAAGATTCTGGAGTGGGTAAGGACTTTGGGGAGAATTCATCAGGAACAGGATGCCTGTGCTTACGGCAGGTATCAGGAATTGTTTTTGACGAACCGCCAGTACGCTT
>UMIN01032991.1_pt1 | contig 35645 bp, 35 predicted proteins | sample 1965811 | NCBI WGS metagenome assembly UMIN01 (sample SAMEA4836123, study PRJEB28245) | human gut metagenome | biome: gut microbiome; material: fecal sample | place: Denmark | collected 2008
TTTTGTTTCGGCCGTTCTTGCGACCGCCTAAGTATATTATCATGGGAACTATCGCTTGTCAACATCTTTTTTACAATTTTTTAAGATTTTTTTTGCAAAACACAAAAAACCCTGTAAAAACAGGGCTTTTTCGTCAAAAACTTTTTCATTTTACGCGCCTAACAGATGAAAAAATGCCGTCGCCGGGAACACAATCACCAATGCCGGCAGCAGATTCGCCGCCCGCATCTCTTTGATTTTTGCAATATTCAGTCCCAAAATAAATGTCATCAAGCCACCTACGGCAATAAAATTCTGTATGGCAGCGGGATCAAGATAGGACATCATCCATTTTCCCGCGTAAAAACACAAGGACAATATCAAAAACTGCGGCAGTACAATCAGATTCATGCCGAATCCCAATGCCATAGCAAATATGGCCGCCGCGAAAATATCCATAACCGCCTTTGACATCAAAATGGTCATATCTCCCGTTGCCCCTTCCTGAAAGGCACCGAAAATATTTGTTCCGCTGGCGCAGAGGGTCACTGCCACCACCAGATAAAACCGCATATAAATTTCTTTATTCCCTTCAATTTTGAAATGCAAGTGATGCAGTCCATGCAAAAATCCCGTTTTGATTCTTCTGTCCAGATCAATCAGTTCTCCTATAATAGTTCCCTAAATCAGCACCAAAAGCACCGCTGGCAAAGACTCCAGCTTTATCACGGAAACCATACCGATGGCAATGGCGCACATGCCGAATATCACCATCAGCGGCTCCTGAGGTTTTGCGGGAATTTTATTTCGCAGAAGTGTGCCTGCATTAGCTCCCATCAGTACACAGCAACAATCCAGTATTACCCCTCTTGGAATCATGCCGTCGCCCCCTTTTCTGTATTTCCGGCAAAGGTCAGTGCAATCTCACCTGTGCCGCCATCTATTTGAATTTGCTTTTTCCCTTCTGTTTTCTGTTTGGGAACCGTAAAATCCTCGTCAAAGTCCATTTCCCAACTGTCCAAATCGCCGCCGTTTTGTTCCACAGAAACTTCCGGCTTCAATGTTTTTCCGTTTACTGTGACATTTCTGGTGAAAAAAGAACCGGAAATATCATAATCCTCTGCTGTTTCCGGCATAGTCAGAGAAATCTTTCCTGTACCGCCATGGATGGTCAGATTCTTTACCACCTGCAAATGTTCTCCTTCTGCCAAGTCACCACCGCATTCCAGCTCCAGATTCTCCGCTGTCACATGTTTTAGCATCATCTGCCCAGTTCCTTGATGCAAAAATAAATCTTTTGCTTCTGCCCCATCCATATAGAAAGGGCCTGTCCCTGCTGTCAGCGCTGCTTTTTCCGGCATCCACTCTTCCGGTAAGGTCAGTGTCAAATGATGACTGTCTGTTTCCATGCCCTCCACCGCTTCTTCATCCGGCGGTATGTAGGATACAGTCACAACGTCATTTTCCTCTGTCACTGTCAGCCACTGAGAAACAACATGTTCTGTTTTCGGCTCCGCTTTTTCTCCTTTCTGGATGAAAACGCTGCCAACATCCGCCGTAACTGTAAGTTCTTCGCATTTCTGCGGAAGTTCATAGACTTCTGACGACATTTCCACCATCTGTTTTTGTGTGCCACATGCGCACAAAAATAACAGAACCACTGGCAGCATAAGCCATTGTCTCCCTTTTCCTGTTGTTTGTTTCATGATTTTCCTCTTTCAATTTAGATTTCTTTCGAAAGATGTGGCATTTTAACATATGGATTTCAAAAAAGCAACGGCTTTTCTCGTTTCTTGCCACAAAAAAATGACGGTTTTCACACCGTCATTTTTCTCGTCATTTCAAGCAAATATGGTCAATATAAAATACATCAATATGTTGTTTTCGTACAAAGGCAATGCCACATGGGTCAAATTTAACGCGTCAAAGAAAAAATCAAAGGCGGAATTGCACTGGAAAAATGTCAGCACAAAGCAAATGAGCCATGTTACGCACAATCCTTTCAGCAAACCCACCAAAAAACCACATGCCCGGTTGAAGAAATTCAATACAGGCAGTTTGCTGATGAGATTCAGCGCCTTCAGCACAAATTTCACTGCCAGCCATACCACAATAAGCACCAGCAGTACACTGATGATATTGATGCAGATATTGGCCAAAAAACCTGCAATATAAGACTGCAAGCTTTCTACATCCAGCAGATGATAAATCACCGGATTATTGTTTTCCACCAGACTTTCTTTCAGAAAATCCGGCAGATGCATACTCTGGATAATGTCTGTCTGGGTCTGCATGGCCGCATCCCCAATGGCATTTTCCAAATGAAGCCCATTGCCTACTGTATTTGTCAGGGCATCGAAAAAAGGTGTTTTCCGCAAAAGCTCACTGACCGTAGGCGTCAAAAACCTGGTTGCCGCCAATGCTGCCACCATTGGCAGGAAATTCAGCGCCGCCCGTACAAAACCCTTACGGTACGCCCGCACTGCCGTTCCTACCACCAGCACCAATGCCAGAATATCTAATATATAGGGCAAAAACGTCATCCTTCTGCCCACCTCCTACCATTAAGACTCTGCGGGAACATCCCCAGATTCCGTATTCTCCGCAGGCTGAGTTGTTTCTGTTTTTTCTGTATCAGTTGCCGCTTCTGTTTTAGGTGTTTCTGTTTTCTGGGCACCGGGGGCATCCGTTTCTCCTTCTGTTCCGGATGTTTTCTCCTGACCTTCTGTTCCTTCTGCGCCAGCATCCTGCTGGGTAGCATCAGGATTTGTTTCTCCTTCTGTGGGCAGGGGTTCATCCGTCTGCACTTCCGGCGTGGTTTCCACTACGTCTTCCGGTACATCCGGCAGTTCTCCTGTATATTTGTCCATATCCAGAATCCGTGCCATATCCTGACCTACCACCAGTACACGTGAGAAACTTTCCATGGGGATCACGTCTGTCACATCCTGTGTTGCCTGATAAGTCCAAGCTTCCCGTCCTGTATGGCGAATGCCGATATAAGTGTGGTCAGTTCCCACCACAATACCGTCTTTCCAAGCACTCAGATATGTGATGTCTTTTCCGCTGACATAAGAAGCTTCTTCCGCTCCGTTAGCGCCAAGCCAGCAGATGGTGCCTTCTTCCTTGCCCTCTTCTCCCGGCAAAGCGTCACCCAATGTCAGCACCACTCTGTCTTTTTGCTGGAAGGATACATAATCCACCACATTGGTCAAATGATAACTCCAAACTTCCTCGCTGTCCCGGAAACCATAAACGCCCTTATCGGAAACCGCCGCCAAAACACCATTGCTGCGATAACTGATGGTGCCGATGATTTCATCGGCTTTGTCAGCAGCAGAAGCATACAAACTGTCTGTATAATTCTCGCTGTCTTCGGGATTGACATAGAAAAACAGCACACGCCCAATGGGGTACACATCGGTGGTATCCACATAACTGACAGCAAAAGATTTGTTGTCGTCGGACACATCGGTGGAAATGGGGTATACCCCTGCGGTTTCTTCCACCCTGCCTTTGAGCAGTGTACCTTTGGAATTATAGATCTTTACTTCATAACCGCTGTCTTTCTTTTCCAGCAGAGAAAGGTATCCGTTTTGGTTCAAGGCAAACTGACTGAGATTCCCTTCCAACTGTACGTTATACAGCAGACCGCTTTCGTCATAGACCCGGACATTCTTGCCGCCCAGATCCCCCACAGCCATGAAGGAGCCTTCCTGTATCACCGTAGACGTAGTCATAGTAAACGTATCATTCCATTTCTGGTCACCTACACTATTGTAGTACTTCGCACCGTCTTTTGTGCAAAGCAGGAATGCCTGATCGAATACGGCAAAAGATGTGGAACTGCCCGCATCCAGCGGAATTTCCGCCAGCACGCCTGCCGAAGGATTCCCTTTATTTTGCGTCACACTGGATTTGACGAACAGACTGCGGATTTTCCCGCTGCCATAAGCCGTATCCAGATATACCAGACCGCAGCCAATGCAAAGCACCAGCACCACAGCCAGACCGATTTTCATCTGCTTTGTAAAATGAAATTTTTTTGGGGTTTGTTCTTCCATTAAAACCAGACCCTCCTTCTGTGCGTCTTTAGGCTTTCATCATACTACATTCACCGTTCTTTTGCAAACCATAGCGCAGCGGAAAGCCAAAATCTAACCAAAAAAGAAGTCAGAAACTTCCCATCAAAATTTCTGACTTCTTGTTTTTGTTTTCTGTATATGCGAAAAGGCTCATTCGCCGTCCCGCAGGCTTTCATACAGCTTGATATATTCTCTTGCGGAGCTTTCCCAGGAATAATTGGAAGCCATGGCGTTTTTCACCACATGCTGCCATTCGTCTTTGCCCTGGTTGTATACTGCCAGCGCCTGATCCAATGCCCAAATCAGCCCATTGCCATCGTATGTTTCAAAGAGGAAACCATTGCCCTCTTTTGTTTCTGTGCTGTACTGGAAGATAGTGTCTGCCAAACCGCCTGTTTTCCGCACAATAGGCACGGTACCATAACGCAGGGCAAACATCTGTCCCAGACCGCAGGGTTCAAACAGAGAAGGCATCAGGAACATATCAGAGCCTGCATAGATCTGCTGTGCCAGATTTTCATCGAAGAAAATATTGGCGCTGACTCTGCCGCGATAACGTTCTTCCATGCTGCGGAACAGGTATTCAAAACGATTTTCCCCTGTACCCAGCAGAACGAACTGCACATCTCTGCGCATCATTTCATCAAATACATAGGAAAGAATATCCAGACCTTTCTGGTCTGCCAGTCTGGTAATCATGCCAATGATGGGCACATCTCTCTGTTCCAGACCCAGTCTTTCCTGCAGCAGACGTTTATTTTCCGCCTTGCCTTCCAGATGATCCGCGTCGAAATGCACCTGAATGCGTTTATCCGTAGCGGGATCGTTCATCACATAGTCAATGCCGTTGATGATGCCGCTGAGGACATTCTTCCGGCTTTTCAAAATGCCATCCATGCCATAGCCATACTGCCATGTCTGGATTTCCTTGGCATATGTCTGGCTGACAGTGCTGATACGGTCTGCATACATCAGCCCCATTTTCATGTAGCTGACATTGCCGTAAAATTCCACGTTGCCATTTTCATAACAGTAATAGGGCACACCCAGAAGTTCCATGGTGCTCTTGTCAAAATTCCCCTGATACTGCAAATTGTGGATGGTAAACAGTGTCTTGATGCGGGAATAATAAATCATCTTCCGATAGATTTCCTTCAAATACATACAGACAGGCCCTGTCTGCCAGTCATTGCAGTGGATCACATCGGGATAGAAATCCAGCATTGCCATCATATCCATAACCGCTTTGCCAAAGAATGCAAAACGTTCGTTATCATCGCCATAGCCGTATAAACCGCCGCGACCGAAATAAAAATTATTTTCTATAAAATAAATGGGGATTTCACCGGGCTTTACCAAAATTTTCGCCTGCTGTGTCCGCCACAGCAGATGAACAGGAAATTCACCCAGATATTCCACACCATACATTTCTTTATCCTTAACTGTCATGTAACGGGGAATGACTACCCGTACATCGACACCCTGTGCCCGCAGTGCTTTGGGCAAAGAACCTGCCACATCGCCCAGACCGCCGCTTTTGATAAAGGGCGCAGCCTCAGAGGCCACCAGTAATACTTTCAAGCAATCTTTCATGCTACCTCACCTCAATATCATCATACTATGAATTCCAACATTCAGCAAGAAAATATTCATCAATGCATTCATCTTTTGTATAGATTTTCCTGTTTTGTCGTCATATGCCTATAACTCCTTTTTATCCTTAGCTAAAAGTGGTATACTAAAAAAAGATTTCACGCAAAAAAGGGCCTGCCCCCGTGAAATCCCACAAAAGGGACATTTCCCGTCTGACAAATCCAACAATATAGAAAGGATGATTCCATTTGAAACATACCTTACCGAAGCGGTGTGATGTTGCCGCCGCAGATAAATGGCACATCGAAGATTACTATGAAAATGATTCCCTTTGGGAAGAAGCTTATACCATGCTGATGGAAGAAATTCCGGAACTGGCTGCTTACAGCGGTCATCTGGGTGAAAGCGCAGCCACACTGCTGGCATGCCTGGAAAAAAATCAGGAACTGTCCCTGATTCTGGATCAGGTCTACACTTATGCCAACATGCGTATGCATGAGGACAGCGCCAACGCTTTCTATCAGGGTATGGCTTCCAGAGCAGAAATGCTCCTGATTCGTTATTCTGACGCCATTTCCTTCCTGACACCGGAAATTCTTTCCCTGCCGGAAGATGTGCTGGCGGATTTCCGTATGGAACGGGCAGAAGATTTCCACCTCTACGACCATTTCTTTGACAATCTCCTGCGTCAGAAAGCCCACACCCTTTCTCCCGCCGAAGAAAGCCTGCTGGCAAAAACTGCGGAACTGGGCGGCGCACCTCAGAACATTTTCACCATGCTCAACGACGCGGATATGCGTTTTGGGGAAATCACTGACGCCGATGGGGACAAAGTGCCTCTGACCAAAGGCAGATATGTGACATTCTTGGAAAGCAGTGACCGCCGTGTTCGTAAAGAAGCTTTCCAGACATTATATGCTGCTTATCTGAAACAGAAAAACACACTGGCAGCAACCTACGCTTCTTCCGTTAAGAGCGACGTGTTCTTTGCTTCCGCCAGAAAATATGACTCTGCAAGAGCCATGGCATTATATGATGACAACATTCCTCTGTCTGTTTATGATAACCTCATTGAAACCGTCCATGCCAACCTGCATCTGATGCACCGTTATGTTGCCCTCAGAAAAAAACTGCTGGGACTGGATGAAGTCCACATGTACGATCTGTACGCACCATTGGTAGATGATGTGGACGCCAAAATCACTTTCGAAGAAGCAAAAGAAACCGTGGAAAAAGCCCTTGCTGTCATGGGCAAAGAATACACCGACACCCTCCACTACGGCATGAACGCAGGCTGGATCGACGTTTACGAAAACGAAGGCAAACGCAGCGGCGCCTATTCTTGGGGCAGCTACGGCGTACACCCCTATGTGCTTCTGAACCATAATGACACCGTCAACAGCATGTTCACATTGGCACACGAAATGGGTCACGCCCTTCACAGCTATTTCACATGGGAAAAACAGCCTTATCTTTACAGCGGCCATAAAATCTTCGTGGCAGAAGTGGCTTCCACCTGCAATGAAGCTCTCCTTATGGAATATCTGCTGAAAACCACCGAGGACAAAAACATGCGGAAATATCTGGTGAACTACTTCCTGGAACAGTTCCGCGGTACTCTGTTCCGTCAGACCATGTTTGCGGAATTTGAAAAGATCACCCATGAAATGGCAGAAAAAGGCGAACCCCTGACATGGGAAGGCATGAACAAAATTTACCATGACCTGAACAGACTGTATTTCGGTGACGACATTGTCATTGATGAAGAAATCGACATCGAATGGGCAAGAATCCCCCATTTCTATAACGCTTTCTATGTATATCAGTATGCGACAGGTTACAGCGCAGCCATTGCCCTTTCCAGAAAAATCCTTTCTGAAGGACAGCCAGCCGTGGATGCATATCTGGACTTCCTTTCCAAAGGCGACAGCGAATATTCCATTGACCTGCTGAAAGGCGCAGGCGTGGATATGTCCAAGAAAGACGCTGTGGAAAACGCTATGGCTGTTTTCGAAAGCCTGCTGGATGAAATGGAAAAATTCTGATAAACCATCATAAACCAAAAGGTACAAATCCTCACCATAGGATTGTACCTTTTTTTGTGCATAAATGCAGTTTTGCATATCTCCATGTTGTTGTATTGATTTCAATACAACACAAATGTTGTACTGATGAAACAAAGTTATGTACATTTGTAACAAGGAAAAGGAGGGCGTTTTTATGAAAAAACAACTCAGAACCATCTTGGCGGCACTGGCCATCTCATCTATGATGGCAACCACCGCTTTCGGGGCAGAGATGGTTTATCTCAACGGCTATGAGGGTTGGGAACCCAACGACTCTATCACAGCCGCCAATCAGGTCAGTGTCACCAGTGTGACCAAGACCGACAGCACCACATTCCCCAATCTGGGCACCACATATTATTGTGCGCTGCCTGTCATCATCTCTGCAGAAGACAATCTGCTGGTATTCCAGGTAGCGGAAGCCACCCAGAACGGCTCCACTTTTATGGAAGGCGACATTCTGATGCCCAATGGCTACACTGAAAGTACCTATCCTCCTGCTGACGGCGTTTATCCCAAAGGCATGTCCTTCACACTGACAAAGCCGGGCATTTATGTGGTGCGTGCGGGCTATGGTTTCCCCAGCGGTGGTGTGGAAAGTGTTCTTTTTGTAGGGGATGTAGATGTGCAAACACCACAGCAGCAGACCAAACCCTCTGTGACTACGCCAATCACCACAACAGCCAAATTTGCCAAAACCAGTGTTATCCTCAATGAAGACAGCACAACCTTCAGCGGCTATAACATCAACGGCAACAACTATGTAAAACTCCGTGACTTTGCCCAGACATTGTCCAATACTTCCTGCCGCTTCGATGTTTCCTGGGATGCGGCAAATCAGAACATCAATCTCATCACCAAAACAAAATACTCTGGCCCCGCAACGGCTCCTGCCACCAGCGGCAGTGACCAGACAGCTTATGTCTATAACAAAGGCCTCCTGGTAAATGGCTATACCACAGATGTGGATGCCTATACCATCAACGGCAATACCTACTTTAAACTGCGTGATCTGGCAACTCTGGTGGACGCTTATGTTTACTATGACGCAGGCAGCAAAGAAATCTACGTTGTCACAGAAATGTAAATAAAAAATTCCGTCTGCTTTTCAAAAGCAGGCGGAAATTTTTTTGTTCACAGGAGAAATAATCCCTTTGCTTCCACTATTTTTTCCAGAAGACCAAGAGCAGCCCTATTTTCTTCTGTGATTTTTTTCAAAGTAACTATGAGATATACATCGTCCCGAAAATAATGGAATGCCATATCCAAAGAGGCAAACCAGAACGTCATTTCCCCATAAGTCTTTTGGAATACCCTGTCTACAAATTCCTCCAGATCATCAATGGATTCCAGAGGAAACTCCAACAGATACCCTTCCTGTTCTGGCGTTTTTTCTAAAAAATCCTCATCATCGGGCAAGGTCATACCGCTGACAAAAACACTTTCCAACGGATGATAACACATAAAATGCAGAATGATCTCCGTCCATTTTTCACAAAGCTTTCGGAACCGCTCCGGCTTTGCGTAATGTTTTTCCATCAGGGCAATGCCCTCATTCTCCCCATGCTGAAGCCCTCCCGGAACAACATCAATGACATATCCTTTTGCGTTATCCTGCGCGGCAAAAGAAAGCAATTTTTCCATATTATCGTCATAATGCCGCAGCTCAAATCCACTGAATCCATGGTTTTCAAAAATCTTTTTCATCTCTTCATGGCTCAATACCAATTCATATTCCCCCTATTTCTTCTGAATTAAAATACTTTTCTACCCCGTCAGAATGCTTTCAGTATAAAATTTCCGTTTTTGGCAGTCAATGATTTCACGGGAAACATGCTATGGGAATTAAAATCTTTCCATACTTTATGGCATCACTTCATCCCTTGTCCAAATCAGCTGCGTCTGTGCTGCCATCTCTGCCTCTTTACCATAAAGAATGTCCAGCCCTTTGCTAAACTCACCATAATAAACTTTCGAGATACGCTCTACGGAGTCTATCTGATAGCGATACGGTTTCTCTTTTTCCGCATTCTCCAAAAGAGGCTCAATATAGGCAGACCATGGATTCCGTGTAAAGTATAAGAAAAATTCATCTTCTCCATCATAACCATAAGAACAGTTAATCTTTCCTTCCCCCGTATAATACACACAGACCTGCCCGTCCTCTACTGCCACAGAAAAATTCTCCGGCTCATAGGGAATCATCCATTGTGGGAAAGTCAGTGCCATATAGCTTCCCAAAATGACTACTGCCGTTACCGCAACTGAAATCACTGCGGTGCGCATCCTCCCTTTTTTCCATGTTTTCTTCATTTTCTGCAAAAAACTAGTTTCCGCCGCTGCCACCGTCTCATGGACAGGCAGTACCAATTCTTTTTCCATGTCCTCCGCCGCTTTTTTGCAGTCCGCACATTCTGCCAGATGTTCTTCCACCAGTTTTTTCGTGTCCTCGCTGACCGCCCCATCCACATATAACGGCAGCAAATCTCCAATGACATTACAATTAATCTTATTCATACTCCATCTCCTCCATATATGCCGTCACTTTCTGTTTTGCCCGGTAATAGGTCACCCTTGCCCAGCTTGCGCTTTTGCCGAAAAGCTGCCCGATCTTCTCAAAAGGCAGTTCCCCAAATACCCGCAGGGTAAACACCTCTTTGTATGGCTCGTCCATCTCATGCAAAAATGCATGTACCGCAAAAGCCGTTTCCGCGTCTGTCATTTTCTCCAGAAACAACGGTCCCGTCGCCTGTTCCTTTTCTTCTTCCAAGGGTTTCGTCTTTTTCTGTTTCCGGCAATAGTCATAATAGGTATTCTTGCTGATGGCAAAGAGCCACGGGCGAATATCCCCCTGCCCGTCGAATCGGTCAATGGATTTCAGGGCTTTGAAAAAAGTTTCCTGAGCGATTTCCTCTGCCAGCACACGGTCACCGCACAGTCCCCAGACATAGAACAGCACATCCCGGAAAAACGCCCGATACACTTGGTCAAAGTCCATGTTTTTCTCCCCCTTTCACCCAATTCACGCATGAAAACAAAAAACGTTACAGCATTTCACAAATTTTTTCAATAGAAAAAAGCCGGAAGTTCAGGGGCATCTTCATAAGAAAACAAAGAAAGCCGAAATCCTTGTCATACAGATGATTTCAGCTTTCTTATTTTTACTGAGATTTTATTTGGTATGTTTTCTTCTGAAGACAGCCGTCGCAATTCCCCTTAAGAAATCAATCAAACAGAAAACCAATGTTTTCTTGAGGGGAAGTTGCTTTCTCCGACTTTGTATCATCCTATCTCAACAATTCCATTGGAGTTTTGCCGCCTGTTCATCCGGCGAAGTTTTTACCTGTTTCAAAGATGCCAAAATTTGTTCCAATTCCTTTGTGGCGAGCATATCATAGATTTCTTTGGTTTCTGCCGTACCTGCCTGATAATAAGCCATGGCTGCTGCCCCATAAAAACAGAATCCCAAAGCATTGGTCGGCGTCTGCCATGTGCCGCAGGCAGTGACAATGGCTCTTGCCGCCGCTTCCCGTACAGGCTCCTTTTCCGCTGCTGATACCTTTCTTGCATCAAAAAGCAGTCCCTTCCATTCTTTCATAGGCAGACTGCCAGCCATACAATCTGTTGTCTTTTCCAGCAGTTCTGAAAAAAGAGGCACCTCCTCCACCAAAGGCAGATATTTCTCCGTCACATAAGCCATTGCCCATGTTGTGAGGGTTTCTTTGGACTTTCCTTCCATACCTTCCATCAGCGCCACCACTGCCGGTTCCGTAGGGCTTCCCAGTGTTTTCCGCAGCTTTGCCATATCCTCGCCTCATTTCTTTTGATTCCTTATGGACATGGTATCATAGCCTTTCCCATCCATCAATACCCCATAAGGCAGATGGAAAGATTCAGATACCCGGCAAATGTGAGCCACAGCAAATAGGGCACCAGCAGATACCCCGCCCGTTTGTCAATGCTTTTAAACTGTTTCCACAGCCGAAAAACCAGCACCCACAGCAGCACCAGCCACCCAAAAGCCAAACCGCAGAGTCCCAAGCCAAAAAACAGAACAGGCCAGATCACATTGACGATGAGCTGCACCCAAAAAGCCCTGAGTGCCTCCTGACTGTCCGGGTCATAGCTTTTTGCCACCAGACAAGCAGCAATGCCCATGAGGATATACAGAATTGTCCAAACCAACGGAAACACCCATCCCGGCGGTGACAAAGGCGGTTTTGCCATCTGCTCATAGGCCGCCATGCCGCTGCCGGAGATCATCCCCGCTGCCGCTCCTGCCACCAGCGGCACCAGAATATAAAACCAGCATTTCTTTTTCCCGTTTCTTTCCATATTTACGCCCCCTTCGTGTCAAAACAGCCCCCTGCTGCATATCATAAAGCAAGTACAAAACTTTACAGGAGGTTTCTTTCATTATGGGTATTACTGCTTCTTCTTATACACTTTTTCCCGACACCATTTCCTGCAGCGGCGAAGTAGAAGGTATTCTTTCTCTTTCCGCAGGGCCGGACATCGTTTCTAACCCGGCAGACATCGTCATGGTACTGGACTGCTCCGGCAGCATGGAGGGTGAGCCTTTCGCCGCCATGAAAGCCAGTGTCAAAACATTCATCGACATCATTGATGAGTCCACCGACGAAAATCAGGATGGCAATATCGGCGGCGGCAGCCAGATTGCCATTGTCAGCTTCGCCCGTACTGCCACCCAGCAAACAGGTTTCCTGACAAATACGGCAGACCTGAAAACAGCGGTCAATAACCTGACCATTGATGGCGGCACCAACCACGAGGATGCTTTCACCAAAGCATACAGCCTCTTTGATCCGGATACCACCCACCAGAAAATCATGGTCATGTTCACAGACGGTCAAAGCACTGCCGGCGGTTCCGCTGTGCCCATCACCACATTGGCAAAAGAAAACGGCGTTGTCATTTACTGCGTTGTGCTCAAAGGTCTGTTTGGCACCGATGTACCTGCTGCATCCCTCTGGGTATCTTCTCCCGCAACTTCTTTCCTTTCCATCGCTCCCACCACAGCGGAACTGGAAGAAATCTTTTCCGAACTGGCTGCCAACATCTCCAATCCTGGCGCCACGGAAATCCTCATGCAAGGACTGGTGGCTGACGATTTCATCCTGACAGAACTGCTGCCGCCGGATAAAGGCACAGCACAACAGTTAGATGCTCATTCCTTCCGCTGGAGCATCGCAAAACTTGGGGTAACTGCCATCGAAGGGGCTTCGCTGCGCTTCCGTCTGAAGCACATCGCTACCACTTCCGGCGAAAAAGCCCCTATGAAAGAAATTCTGTATTCCGATGCAGAAAACAATGTGGTCATCTTCCCTGTGCGCAAGGTATTTACAGACTGCACCGAGGAAATCGACGTCACTCCCTGCCCGCCAGTGGTCACATTCACCATGGACGACTGTCAGGATTTTCTGGAATATGATCTGGGAAATTTTATCTGGGAGAATGCGGGCCGTATCTTGGAATGCAGCCTGACACTGCGTCAGATCTGTCCTAACCGCTCCACCGCATTGGCGCTGATTCTGACGGAAATCAACGATGAAGGGGAAAGCCGTCCCCGTGGCTTCCAGACATTCACCATCCCTGCCCATCACGCCAACGGTTGCAGAGATATTCTGGTCAAATCCATCCGTTTCGTTCTGCCGGAGGACAGCGACACTGCCTGCCGCAGCTGCCGTCTGTGCAAAAAACGGCGGTTCAAAATGCAGGTCATTGCCCATGCCATCGAGAGCAATTTTGTTTGCAACGCAAAATAAAACATTTCTAAAGTAACGAAAAGAAAGTCTGGAATCCCAACTGCTGTTGTGGTTTCAGACTTTTTTTATGTATTGCGCCTCCCCTCTTTTTTCATATCATATGTTTGTGTTCCAGATCCTATTCTGCGAAAATACTCCGGTATCATACTGTTTCGTGGCAGTTTTTATATGCATTTTGTATTCTGTTTGTAATTTTAAAAACCATAAATGTATGATTGCCTTTCCCATGGCAATATGTTAAATTCAAAATAATATCATTTTATAAAATATTTTTTTATTTCAAAATACATAGACATATAATTCATAGTTTGCATATATAAATACTATTTGTTTGGCCTATATCATACCCAATCTTATTTTATCCAGACAAATTCACAAGAGGGTAAGTACATGAATCCACTTCAACATAAAACCAAAGCAAAACTTGTGGCAGCCATTTTGGTCTTTTATTTGCTTGCCTTTTTTACACTTTCTTTGGCTTATGAAGTAAAGGAAGCCCATCATCCCTGTCAGGGCGATCAATGCCCCATTTGTCATCAAATCCAGAATCTGGAACGTATCAAAGAACAATTTTCCTTTTCCTTAGGAAATGTATTTATTTTTTTCTGGACTTTTCTGTCCATTCTCGCAGTTACTCTGCAAAAAACAACTGACAATTTTACAAAAACACTGGTTCAGCTTCATGTGAGATTGAATCATTAATACCTCATTTTTCACATCTTTATCACTGTATTTCTTTTCAATACAGCCATTCCCAACATATTTTATTTCACAATTGTACATTTCAAATTTCATATTGGAGGTTGATTTATCATGAAACGTATTCTCATGTTATCATCTATGATTCTTGTGGTTTTATTTCTTGCGGCATGCGGCATTTCCGGACAGCCGACAACCCTTTCCAGCGGCAATATAAAGATTGTAACCACGATCTTCCCGCCCTACGATTTCGCAAGAGAAATTGCCAAAGACAAGGCAGATATCACATTGCTGCTCAAGCCCGGCGCAGAAAGCCACTCCTTTGAGCCAACACCTCAGGATATCAAAACCATTGAGAATGCAGATCTGTTTATCTATACCGGCAGCAAAAATGATGTCTGGGTAGAAGACCTTTTGGCCTCTCTTGGCGATCGTGCGCCCCAGACCATGCGTCTGATAGATTGCGTACCAACTGTTACAGAAGAAGTGGTGGAAGGCATGGAACATGAGCATGAAGAAGACCATCATGACGGTGTCTTTGAAGACGCCGACGTACAGGATCGTACCCTTGCAGACTGGCAGGGTGATTGGCAGTCCGTCTATCCTTACTTGCTGGATGGTACCCTTGACCTGGTTTTTGCCCATAAAGCGGCAGAAAAACAGGATAAGACCGAAGCGGAATACAAAGCGTATTATACCGCTGGTTATCAGACCGATATAGAGCGGATCACCATTGACGGTGACACCATTGCCTTTTTCGAAAACGGTAAACCAATCACGGCAAAATATATCTATGAAGGTTTCCGCATCCTCACCTACGAATCCGGGAAAAAAGGTGTCCGCTACCAGTTCCAGTCTGCTGACCCCGCTTCAGCCGCTCCCAAATACATTCAATTCATCGATCATGAAATTGGCCCCGTAGACCATGCCGAACATTTCCATATCTTCATGGGAAATGACGGTTTCGATAAACGTTCCGAAGAAATGGAAAACTGGTCTACCTACTATGACAGCAGTCTGACAGGGGACGAAGTTCTGGACGAAATGCTTTCTCATGACCATGAAGAAGAAATTGATGAACACGTTTGGACTTCTCCTGCCAACGCCATGCAGATCGCAGAAAAGATTGCGGAGAAACTCATGGAGATCGATTCCGAAAACGCTCTTTTCTATTCCAAAAACGCGGTTATCTATACCGGTCAGCTGAAAGAACTGGATGCAAAATTTAAAAGCGTAGTGGCAAACAGCAAACGCAAGACCATCCTGTTCGGGGATCGTTTCCCCTTCCGCTATTTGGCTGACGCCTATGGACTTACTTATTATGCCGCCTTCACAGGCTGCTCCACAGAGACCGAAGCTGATCCGGCCACCATCGCCTTTCTCATCGATCAGGTGAAAAAAGAGGATCTGCCTGTGGTATTTACCATAGAGCTTTCCAACGGCAAAATTGCCGATGCCATCTGCGACGCCACACATGCGCAAAAAAGAATGCTGCACTCCTGCCATAACCTTTCTGCAAAAGAAGTGGAAGAAGGCGCCACATATCTGTCTTTGATGGAACAGAATCTGGAAGTGCTGAAGGAGGCGTTAAACTGATATGCAATTACTGCACTGCGAAAACCTCAGTTTTTCTTATGATGGAAAGGTGGCAGTCAAAGATGTCACATTCTCCATATCTTCCGGTGAGTATATCTGCATCGTTGGTGAAAACGGTTCTGGAAAAAGCACCCTTGTAAAAGGTCTCTTACAGCTGCATCCCCCTTCCGGTGGTACCCTCCGCCTGGGGGACTACCTGAAAGGCGGTATCGGTTATCTGCCTCAGCAAAAGACCTCATGGAAGCATTTTCCGGCAAGTGTGTTGGAAGTTACGCTTTCGGGTTGTCTGAATCGCATGAAACTGCGCCCTTTTTATGGAAAAAAAGAAAAACAGCAAGCCATGGAAAATCTGGAACGTATGGGTATTGCCCATCTGCACCGTCATTGCTTCCGGGAACTTTCCGGCGGTCAGCAGCAGCGAGTCTTGCTGGCGCGGGCCCTTTGCGCGGCAAAACATCTGCTGATTTTGGATGAGCCCATTGCCAGCCTAGACCCTATCGCCGCCAAAGAATTCTATGAACAAATCCAACGGCTTCATACAGAGCTACACATGGCAGTGCTGATGGTATCTCATGATATGAAAAACGCCCTCTCTTACGGCGAGAAGATTCTTCACTTAGATACAAAACAGTTATTTTTCGGTACCACGGATGCCTATCTTGCCACGGGCGCAGGACAGCGTTTTGGAGAAAGGGGGCAGCAAATTTCATGCACCTAATACAAGAAATGTTCTCCTATCCATTTATGCAGCGGGCTTTTGTCGTTGGCATACTGGTTTCTTTGTGTGCCGCTCTTTTGGGGCCAAGCATGGTTCTCAAACGCTATGCCATGATCGGTGACGGACTTTCCCATGTGGGGTTCGGCACACTGGCAGCGGCAACAATGCTCCATACTGCACCTTTGGCCATTTCTCTGCCTGTTGTCATCCTTGCGGCCTTTCTGCTTCTGCGTCTGAAAGAAAGCAGTTTTCTGCTGCCGGATGCTGCCATTGCCCTGATCTCCACCGCCTCTCTTGCCTTTGGCGTGATGGTAATCTCTATCAGCACCGGCATGAATACAGATGTCTGCAATTATCTCTTCGGCACCATACTGGGTGTCACACAAAAAGAACTTTGGCTCACTGTGTGCTTCTCTTTGTTTGTGATACTGGCATTTCTTTTCTGGTATCACCGTATTTTTTCCATCACCTTTGACGAAATCTTTGCCAGCGCCGTTGGCTGCTCTGCCGGCATCTCTCAAGGACTTCTTGCTTTGATGACCGCTCTGACTATCGTCCTTGGCATGCGCACCATGGGTGCCCTGCTTATTTCGAGTTTACTGGTAGTTCCGGCACTTACGTCCATGCAGGCCTTTGGCAGCTTCCGCGCTGTCATCCTTTGCAGCATACTTCTTTCTTTGATTTGTTTCTGCATTGGTCTGACGGTTTCTTATGTCTGCGCCACACCAACAGGTGCCAGCATTTCTTTGCTCCATATCATTTGCTTTATCTGCTTTTTTGCGTTTCGAAAAATCAAAGAGAGGATGTGATGTCATAAAACGATTTCTTTTTCCCTTATGTACTTTGATCTTTGCCTGCATGCTGAGCGGCTGTCAGGCAAAAGCCAAGGTTTCTATCTCAAAGATAGAGCCATCTGCCCAGCAGCTCCAGACCACATATACGCTGGAAGATATTCTGGAAAAAGATAGCGCTGCATCTCAACAGATTCCTGCCGTTCCAGAAAGACCTGTGGCAACAAGTAATTTAGAAAATGAAGATGTATTGGAAATCAGTGAAAAAATGTATCTGACTCAGATTCATGACATCTTTTTGAATTTTTCAGATTATGAAAACAAAACCATCGTCGTCGAAGGCATGTACGGTCTGCTTTTCAATCCGGAAGGCATACAAAATGTGCCTGCGGTTTACCGCCGTGGCCCTGGCTGCTGCGGCAATGACGGCTGGGGTGGTTTCCTGCTCTATTACGATGGCACATTGCCTGACGAAAATGCCTGGATACGCGTCACTGGTACACCTGAAATTGTGGAAAACGGCTCCTTCCAGGATCTGTATCTCAATGTTTCGGAACTCCAAGTTCTGGAGACCAGAGGAGAAGAATTTGTCACCCAATGACGTTCTTCATGCTGCGTATCTATGCAGCCTCACATTTAGAAACAGGCAGTTCATTGGCACACCTTTTTTTCAGCCATCCTGACTGCTCTGTTCCCATTCGTCATATTACCGACCTTCCCTTTTCATAGGGTTTCCAACAGTCTTTCCTGATCGTAAAAACGCGGTAACAATGACATTGCATGCGTGTGAATCCGTACTCTCTCAACTGCGGTTTCACTGACCGGCATCTTTTATCTTTCCTGTATCTTCTATACTTCTCTTTTGAATAACGCTCCCCTTAAAAACTTATCTTCTATACACTTTTCATTTCTTAGATGCAGGTCAACATACAAAAGCAGCCCATTTCTACATCATTATGGTAGAAATGGGCTGTTTTCTGTTATCTGTTACCTTTTCTGCCATAAACTCCAATGGCCTTTTCTTCCCGCCAGACGGAAATATTTTGTCAGTTCACTGTCCATGGCAAGTACATATCCGCCCGGCAATAAACGCTCTGCCAAAATCTCTCCAGATAATCCGCTTTCTTCCGTCAGAATCAGAGAAAACCGCCGCTCCGCAAAGGCATTTGTCAAAGCCGCCGCCGTTCCTTCCACTGCCGTATGCCACCCCTGCACAAAGGGAAACACATCCCCTCTGTATCCTTCCACTTCTGATAATGCATAGGTCTGCACCTGTTTTCTCTGTTCTTTCAGGTAGTTCTGCACCTCAAAAATGCTGTCCCCAAAGCCGCAGTCCACTGCAAGGAAAGAAATGGATGTTTCCGGCAATTTCATTTCCAGCAATAATGCTATCATATCCTCACTGCGGCAAAATCCTTGCCCCCAGGCGTCCACGCCATGTTTCTGCAAAAATAGTTCCCGTCCAGCCGCCAATGTCTTTCCCCATGCCACACCGCCGGTAACACTGCCGAAATGATGGCAGTACACATCGGTGCAGAGAAACTGCTGAAAGCCCTTTCGTCTTGCCCGAAGGGAAACATCATCATCCCAGAATTCCATAGTCTGAAACCATCGGTCACCAAAACCCATGGTGTCCAGCTTTGCCACATCATACACTCCGATGACAGGCATGATTCTTGCCCGATGACGCCAGTTTCCTTTCCGTTTTTCATGAAATTCCTTTGCAAAATCCTCCAATCCCTCCAAGGGACAAGGAGCAATCCCCTGGCAGTTCGATGTAAAAGGCGTCACCGGTGTTGCGCTGAGAGCTTTTTTCTCTCTTTCCAGACAATCCAGCAAATGAGAAAGCCAGCCTTCCGTCACAATGGTGTCGTTGCTGACAAAAGCCAGATACCACCCGCAGCATGCTCGAAAGGCAACAGAAAACATGAGCATGCCCACATTCTCCCGAAACCGTATGACCTTTGCGTTGGGGATGGTGTGAAAATACGCCGCTGTTTCATCTTGGGAACCATGGTCTAACAAAAGCAGTTCGCATGCCCTCAAATCCGTATGGCGCAGCACACTTTCCACGCACTGTTTTGTATAGTCCAAATGATTGCAGGCAGGTATGAAGATAGTAACTTTCTTTGGCTCTGTCCTTCTCGGATTCACTCGTCTGTGGTGAGAAACAAATTCCTCCTGCCAATATGCTTTCCGTTTTTGGGCATCTTCCGCCACACAACCCCAAAAATAGGTCTCCTCACGCAGTTCCCACAGAAAAGGCAGGAGGGTATATGCCGCCAATTCTGCCTTCTGTTCTGTCTGCGTCAAATCCAGAAGGGCAGAGCGTACATTCATCATTTGTCCGGCATAATGGCAGTTTTTCAGTTCTTCTACCGGGTCACAGATGTTCTCTATCTGCCCCAGCCAATCCCCCATTTTTCCCAAATCCCCCTTTTTCCCTGCCGCTATCCTTTCCGCTTCTTCCAGCAAGCAGGAAAAAAGAGGCATACACGTCCGAAACCACTCTGTTTGCCAGCGAAATGTCATTCCTTCCATATGCTCCCCTGCCTTTCATAGACCGCTAATGTAGGTAGATTCTCGTCCCTTTGGGACACAATGGGGCGTATCCCCGCAGGCAGTCCCCAATCCACGCTCACGTCCGTATCATCCCAGCGAATGCCTCCGTCCCCCTTGGTGTCATATTCCCCACTGCACAGATAACTCACAAGAGCAAAGTCCGACCGTACCAGAAATCCATGGGCAAATCCTTCCGGCAGGTACAGCCCCTGTCTGTTTTCGTGGCTCAGCACAAGTCCCTCCCACTGCCCATAGGTAGGCGAGCCTTGGCGCAAATCTACCCCCACATCGAAAATCTCCCCGTAAAGCACCGTCACCAGCTTTGCCTGTGGATTGGGACGCTGGATGTGCAGTCCTCGCAGGACATGACGCTTGGAAAAAGTCACGAAACTCTCCCAGATTTCCCCATCTATGCCTGCTCCCCGAAACGCCCCTTTTTCATAAATTTTCAAAAAATATCCCCGCAAATCCTCGGCGTAAAAAGGCGTTACCTTCTGCAATCCTTCCAGCCTCATAGGCGTAAATGTCAGTTCGCTCACAGCCGCCCCTCCTTTCGCCAGTGCCAAAGTCTGCCGATGCCCTCGGCAAAAGGCACCCAACAGCAAAATCCCGTATCCTGTTCCAGTTCACTGGTATCAAAGTCCGATTTTGTCAGGGAAACGCCGGAAAATGGGATTTCTCCAAAGTCCCCTCTCCCTCCTGTCACTTCCATGGCTTCTTCCAGCCAATTCCTCAGGGGATGGGGTTTCCCACTGCCGATGATATAGGTTTTGCCGTCCGCGCCCTTTTCCCCCATAGCCACAAATGCCCTTGCCGCATCGGTTACATAAAGAAAATCATACATCTGCGTCCCTGCTGTCAAAGGCGGCACTTCTCCCTTCCCCCATGCGTCCATGAGCCGACAAATAAGTCTATTGGATTTCTCCCCCACACCAAAGGTATTGGTGATGCGTCCCGTCACATGTCTGATGCCCCATTCCTTTGCCAAGGTACGGCTGAGGTTTCCGGCGGCAGTTTTAGCAAGGGCATAGCAGTCCGTGCCTTTTGGCGGCACACCAGCCTTTTTCGCCGCTTCCACTTCCTCCTCCATGATGCTTCCCGCAAAAATGAAGGTGTGGCACCCCAGTTTTTTTGCCAAAGCCAATGCTTCTAAGGTGTTGCAGATGTTTTCTGCTTGCAAAACCCCATCTTTCCGTCCCTCTCCCGCACTGCCTGCCCATGCCAAATGATAGAAAGCACCATATTTCCGTTCCGTATCTCCCTGCCACACATTCGGCTGAAAATCCAGCCCTTTTCGTTTGGGCAGATATGCCTCTTTTTCCGGCAAATCTATGACCGTCACGGAAATTTCTTTTTCCAGCAGTGTCCGCACCAACGCCTGCCCCAGAAATCCGCAGCCGCCCGTCACCACAGCCCTCTCAAGCTTTCCGTATGGCGTCATAGAGCCCCTCCCCCTCATAAGCCAGTTGTTCCGCCGTCAATCCCGGATAGACCCCCACCCAGAAGGTATCCCGCAAAATGCGGTCTGTCACAGGCAGCTCCCCAATCACACGATAATCCACGCCTTCCTCCAAGGTATCAAAGCAGGGATGCCGCAGGAGATTTCCCGCAAAAAGAGGACGTGTCTGGATTCCCTTTCCTTCCAGCTGGGAAACGATGTTTTCTCTGGAAATGCCTTCCCGGCAGGTCAGCAGGAATCCAAAAGGACTTGCCATGGCATTTTCCGACACTTCTGGTAAAATCACTTTCTCTCCGCTCTTTTCCAGCAGTGTCAGGAGATAATCAAAGTGATACCGCCGCTTTTTCACGAAATCCGGGAGTTTTTCCAACTGTGCCAACCCAATTGCCCCCTGCATTTCCGTGGCTTTCAAATTGAATCCCAAATGGGAATAAACGTATTTATGGTCATAGCCAAAGGGCAGTTTGCCATACTGTCTGTCAAAACGGTGCTTACAACGGTTATCCTGCCCCGGTGCGCAGGTGCAGTCCCGCCCCCAATCCCGGAGAGAAACCATGATTTTCCCCAGCAAATCATCATTGGTGCAGACAGCGCCCCCTTCTCCCATGGTCATATGGTGAGGCGGGTAAAAACTAACGGTTGATAAATGCCCAAATGTGCCTGTTTTCCGCCAATTCCCATCCAGACAATACGCCGCCCCCACAGCGTCGCAGTTGTCCTCCACCAGCCATAAATCATGTTTTTGGCAGAAATCCACCACCCCTTTCACATCAAAAGGATTCCCCAGTGTATGGGCGATCATCACCGCCTTTGTTTTGGGCGAAAGGGCTTCTTCCAGCATAGAAACATCTATGTTGTACTGGGGCAAAGTCACATCCACAAAGACAGGTACCGCCCCATACTGCAAGATGGGTGCCACAGTGGTAGGAAACCCAGCCGCCACGGTAATAACTTCATCCCCTCGGCAGATGCGCTTTTCCCCTAACAAAGGAGAAGTCAGGGTATAGAATGCCAGCAGATTGGCAGAGGAGCCGGAATTGACCAAGGCGCAATGTTTCACCCCTATGTATGCGGCAAAATTCCGCTCAAATGCCATGGCAAACCGCCCTGCCGTCAAACCAAAGTCCAGCATAGCTTCTGTCAGGTTTTCCATTTCTCTCTCGTCGTAAACCCTGCCGCCGTAGGACACATGCTTCCCGTCCCAGCGTTTCCCGTCATGGAAACAGTGGTAATATTCCCGTACCTTCTCCAAGATCTCCCGTCTTGCTTCCGCTTCCGTCATATCCATTCCCCTTTCTCATAAGCTGCCGCTTCTCTGCGCATTTCTTCTGTCAAATCGCCGCCTCTCTGCCAGACCTTCGTCCATGCCACCGTTGCAGAAACCGCCTGCTCCACATTCCAGCGTGGCGTCCAGCCCAGTTTTTCCTGTATTTTCCCCCCGTTCAGCCGCAAAACCGTCTGTTCTCTGGGAAAGTCCGCTGGTTCCGCCTGCCATTTCATACCGTCCCCCCAATATTTGCAGAAAAGTCCAGCCAGTTGCCCATTGGAAATATCCTCCCCTTTTGACGCCACGTTGTAGCAGTCTGCCAGCTCCGGCGCATCCCACTGTTTCCACGCCGTCCAAAGGTATGCCGTCAAAGGCTCCAACACATGCTGATAAGGACGCACCCCTTCCGGATGCCGCAAAATCACTGGCTTTCGTTCCACCGCTGCCCGGATGCAGTCTGGCAGGATACGATGTGGCGCAAAATCACCGCCGCCGATGACATTCCCTGCCCGCAGACGGGACAACACCGCCTTTCCCTGCAAAAAACACCGCCCATAACATGCCGCCGCCAGTTCCGCACAAGATTTGCTGTTGGCATAAGGGTCAAAGCCATCCAGTCGTTCTTCCTCCTCTGCGGCTTCTTTCGTTTCTGCATAGACCTTATCTGTCGTCACCACCACCGACCGCAGTCTTTCCACTTGCCGCAAGGCTTCCAGCAGATATACAGTGCCCATAAGATTAGTTTCGTAGGTTTTCACTGGCTTGGCATATCCCACAGAAACCAAAGGCTGTGCCGCCAGATGGAAAACCACCTCCGGCTCCGCTTTTTTCACAAAAGCCCCCAGTTTTTTCGGCTGGCGAATATCGCCGTAACAAGATACCAACCCTTTTTCCCAGTCCAGTAAGCCATACAGACTTTCCCGCTCCGGTGCCAAGGCATAGCCGTAGACCTTTGCCCCCATATCCAGCAATAACCGACACAGCCACGCTCCCTTGAAGCCCGTGTGCCCCGTTACCAGCACCCGTTTGCCTTTGTAAAAGCTTTTCATTTCTCCCAAATCTGCCACGGCGCACCTTCTTTCCAGAGCTGTTCCAGTTTTTCTTTATCCCGCAAGGTATCCATGCACTGCCAGAACCCTCTGTGCTGGTATGCCGACAGTTCTCCTTCCACCGCCAATGTGGACAAGGGTTCCTGTTCCAATATGGTTTCATCCCCCTTCAAATAAGATAGAACAGAAGGCTCCAGCACCAGAAAACCACCGTTGATCCAGCCGCTGTCACTGTCCGCTTTTTCCCGAAAAGTACGGACACAGCCTGCTTCAATTTCCGCCGTACCAAATCGCCCTGCTGGCTGTACCACGGTCATAGTGGCTTTCTTCCCCATTTTTTCATGGAATGCCAGCAGTTTGGTAATGTCCACATCTGCCACGCCATCGCCATAAGTAACAAAAAACCGTTCCTCTCCCAAGTAAGGGGCTGCTCGTTTCACACGCCCTCCCGTCATGGTATGGAGGCCCGTATCCACCAAAGTCACCTGCCATGGTTCCGTCTGACGGTGATGGATGATCATTTCCGTTCCCTTGCGAAAATCGAATGTCACATCACTGTGATGGAGGGCATAATGTGAAAAATACTCTTTGATATAATAACCCTTATACCCACAGCAAATGACAAAATCCGTCACGCCGTAAGCGCTAAAAATCTTCATAATATGCCACAAAATAGGCTTTCCGCCGATTTCGATCATGGGCTTGGGGCGCAGATGGGATTCCTCCGCAATCCGCGTGCCAAAGCCCCCTGCCAGTATGACTGCTTTCATGGAAGCCGCCTCCCCAAAACATTCTGCTTTTCAGTATATGGAAAAAGCAGCCTGCCCTATGCCTGTTTTTGGGCATAAAAAAAGTGCCATCCCTTTTAGGGGCATCTTCATAAGAAAACAAAGAAAGCTGGAATCCTTTGTCATCATAAGGATTCCAGCTTTTTAATAGATTGAGATTTTATTTATATGTTTTCTTCTGAAGACAGCCGCCGCAATTCCCCTTAAGAAATCAAGAAAGTGAAAATCAATGTTTTCTTAAGGGGAAGTTGCTTTTTTGAGATGACACTTGATGGTTATACCGCTTCTTTTGTTTTTACCTTGCGGCTCCGCCACATGAAAACCACTGTCAACAGGCAAGTAGCCCCTTCTGCCGCCGGAAATGCCAGCCAGATGCCCAGCATGCCAAACAGAGCGGAAAGGAGGAAAGCGAAAAACAGAATTGCCGCCACGCCTCTGGACATGGCAATGAAAAAGGATGGCATAGCCTGTTCCACAGCCCCCAGATACACCGCCGAAACGATATTGATGCCCGCAAACAGGAATCCAATGAAATACAGCCGCAGGCCCTCTTCCGCCATGGTCTGCAACGCCTCGTTACCTTCTCCATTGAACACACTGACCAAAGGCTCCGTAAATCCCCATGCAATGCCGATCATCACCGCCCCCAGCAAAAGGGCTGTGGATATGGCAAAGCCATAGAGTTTTCTTGTGCTGTGATGATCTCGTTTGCCGTAATACTGACTTACCAAAGGCTGTGTGCCCTGGGAAAGCCCTGTATACACCGCCGTTCCAACCAAAGCGATATTGGCAATAACGCCGTAAGCCGCTACGCCTGTGTTGCCGCTGATGGACAAAATCAGCAGATTGAACACCGTCAGCACTACGCCTGTGGCAAATTCATTGACAAAAGCGGAAATCCCCAATTTGCAGAACAGCAGGCCGCTTTTTGCCACTTCTTTCACCCGGCAGAAGGCAAAGCCGTTTTTCTTCCGCCACACATGGAGGGACATGACGCACATGCTCACCGCCGGAGAAAAGCCCGTTGCCAGCGCCGCACCAAACAGCCCCATATCCAATGGGAAAATAAACACATAGTCCAGCACCACATTGGTGAGACTGCCGCAGATCATACCGATCATAGCAAGCCTTGGAGCGCCGTCGTTTCGCACAAAGGCCAGCATCATATCATTGGAAATGAAGAACACCCCAAAAAGGAGCATCATCCGCAGGTAATCCGCTGTCATGGGCAGGATGTGCCCTTCCGCTCCCAAAAGGGCCGCAAGGGGTGTTGCCAGAAAAATCCCCATGAGCAGATAAATAGCGGAGAAAAACCAGCCTGTGAGCATGGTTTTTGTGAATATCTCATGTGCCTGTTTTTTCTGCCCCTGAGACTGGGCAATGGTATACCGCACAGCGCCGCCCATAGCCACCATAAGCCCTGTGGCATTGACCAGAGAATACCCCGGAATGGCAATATTCAGTGCCGCCAGACCATCTGCCCCCAGCCTTGCCGCCACAAAATAGGTGTCCGCCAGAATATAAAAGGAAAGCCCCATCATCCCCAGTATATTGCTGGATACATATTTCAGATATTGTTTTCCCAACATGGTCATTTTCCTCCTAAACGTAAAAAATACCCCTACCCATTCCTGCTGCGACCTACCGGAATGGATACGGGTATTCTTGTTTTTCCACCCGGTGGCGGAAAAACCCCTCATATGACACGATTGTACCTGCACCTTACTATTTTGTCAATAAAAAATAAAAAAGACGGCATGATCTCACGCCGCCTTTTTCTCTGCGGATAACAGGACTTGAACCTGCACGGTTGCCCGCTGGAACCTAAATCCAGTGCGTCTGCCAATTCCGCCATATCCGCATAACGATATTATTGTACCGATTCTATTTCTGTCTGTCAAGAATCAAAAAAGAGCAAAAGCATAGCTTTTGCTCTTTTCAGTGAACCAGAAGGGATTCGAACCCCCGACCCACGGCTTAGAAGGCCGTTGCTCTATCCAGCTGAGCTACTGATTCATACCGAAGCGGGTGATGAGAATCGAACTCACGTGTTCAGCTTGGAAGGCTGACATTCTACCATTGAACTACACCCGCATACTGAACCAGGAGGGATTCGAACCCCCGACCCACGGCTTAGAAGGCCGTTGCTCTATCCAGCTGAGCTACTGATTCATTCATAATTCGGCAAGAGATATTATGCCATAAAAAACGGGTGCCGTCAAGGCTTTTTTCTGAAAAATCAGGAAAAAAACTGTTTTTTTCTGTACTTTCCGAAATACAGCCTCAAAATCATTCAAGGCTGTATTTCGTTTTTCCATCATTTTATCTGCTGCTTACGCATCCATAACGTTTACCAGTACCTTGCAGGAGCCCTCTGAGCCATCTTCTGTATTCAGATACAGCGTAAAATCTCCTTCCAGGCTGTGTTCATGACTTGTTGGGTCTAAATCTTCCTGTGCGAATGCTTCCTCCATCTGCAATGTACCGCTCATCCATTCACATCCGCAGGGATATTTCACCACATAGTCAAAAGAGGTTTTTCCGCCATTTTCCAGAGAAACCTGAAGCAGCCCCTTTTCATAACTGAAAACTGCTGTACCTTTCCCCTGAAACCGCAATGTCTGATCCATCAAAACAGCCGTTTCTGTTTCCCCAGAATCCACAGTTTCCTCTACGGAAATATCAGACGCTTCTTTCTGCGCCTGTTCTTTCGCACCGCATGCGGAAAAAACACTTGCCGCCATCAGAACAACTGCCAACAGTCTGCTGCCTTTTCTTTTCATAACAGCCCCTCCTGCTTTATCTTAAAAAACGTCGCTTACCCCTTCAGTCTGCAAAAAGGCATATCCCTGTGATATTCCATGATGGTGCCTTCCATTCTGCCGTTTTCCTCAATGGTAAGAATGCCAAATGTGGGAGGGGTACCGCCTCGTGGCATGGAAATGCTACCGGGATTAAACAGCATCACCCGTCCTCTGTCATCATAAACAGGACGGTGGGTGTGTCCAAAGAGCACCACATCCGCTCCCTGTTCCTCTGCCCAGTAGGAAATGCTGTCATAATTCCAGTACACCCGCTGTTTATGCCCATGGACAAGGAGCAGTTTTTTTCCGCCTGCGAATACCATTTTCTTATCAGGTGTATCCCAAGAGTAATCGTTGTTGCCCAGGACATAATGGAACGGGAGAGATGGAAATTCCTTTTTCAGTTCCATGGCGTCTGTATCATGGTCGCCCAGATGCAGCACCATATCCATCTGCCCGCCGATGCGCCGCAGCACCTCTCTGGCATTGTCCAGATAATTATGGGTATCGCTGAAAACCAGTATCTTCATGGTTTACAGCTCCTTTTTCAGCAGTTCTTTCATCTTCCGCAGGGCTTTGCCTCTGTGGCTGATGGCGTTCTTTTCCTCAGAAGAAAGTTCTGCCATGTATTTTTTCTGTTCGGGCACATAGAAAATGGGGTCATAGCCAAAACCATTTTCGCCAGTGGGTTCCCAGCCAATGATGCCTTCTACGGTATCCAAACTTACCAGACGTCTGCCGTCAGGGAAAGCCGCAACAATGTAGCTGACAAAACGTGCAGTTCTGTCTTTTTCTTCCACATCTTTGAGTTTTTCCAGAATGACTTTGAATTTTTCGGGATAAGGGGTGTCTTCTCCCAGGAAACGTGCGGAATAAATGCCAGGTGCTTTATCCAGATAGTCGATTTCCAGACCGGAATCGTCTGCCAGTGTGATCTTACCGGAGATTTCCATGACCTGTACCGCTTTTTTCATGGAATTTTCTTCAAAAGTCTTGCCATCTTCCACCACGTCGATGGTGATGCCTGCTTCTTCCATAGACACTACGTTTACGTTCATATCCGCAAGGATTTCGTTGATCTCCCGAATTTTCCCCTTGTTTTTTGTTGCAAAAATAATGGTTTCCATCTCTTGCTTCCTCCTTTATTTACAGTTCCAGACCATCCAGCGCCTTTTTCTGTAATGCCTGCAATTCACGATTGCCTTTTTCACCCAATGCCAGCAGCTGGTGCAGCTGTTCCTGAGAAAATGTGCCGTGTTCGCCTGTGCCCTGCAATTCCACAAAACCGCCTGCGTCATTGACAACGATATTCATATCCACTTCTGCGGCGGAATCTTCCACATAGCACAAATCCAGCATGGGTTCACCGTCTACGATACCTACGCTGATGGCGGAAATATAGTGGCGCAGAGGTGTTTTTTCCAAAACGCCTTCTTCCACCAATCTCTGGCATGCCATAGCAAGGGCAACAAAACCGCCTGTGATGGATGCGGTACGAGTGCCGCCATCTGCCTGAATGACATCACAGTCCACAGTGATGCTTCTTTCGCCCAAAGCTTCCAGATCCACTGCCGCACGAAGGGCACGGCCAATGAGTCGCTGGATTTCTGTTGCACGGGGATTCAGTTTCAGTTTGTTGATGTCACGTTTGTTCCGGCTGGCTGTTGCACGAGGCAACATAGCATATTCCGCTGTTACCCAGCCGCTGCCGCTTTCCCGCAGGAAAGGGGGTACATTTTCTTCTACGGTTGCGTTACAAATGACTTTTGTATCGCCAAATTCTATCAAAACAGAGCCTTCCGCATACTTTGTAAAATTCTTTGTGATACGGATGGGGCGCAGTTGGTTGTTTTCTCTGCCGTCATATCTGCTCACGTTGTTTCCTCCTTTATTTTCCAAAAAAAACTCTGTTTAGGGGCATCTTCATAAGAAAACAAGGAAAGCTGAGATTCTTGTCATATAGAGGATTTCAGCTTTCTTATTTTTACGAAGAATGGATTTGATATGTTTTCTTCTGAAGACAGCCGTCGCAATTCCCCTTAAGAAATCAAGAAAAAAGAAAATCAAGGTTTTCTTAAGGGGAATTTGCTTTCATTATAGCCTGATTTTCCCCTTTTGAACAGCCCCACAGAAAAAAACAGGAAGATGCCCCATCTTCCTGTTTTCGTATGTTATCTTAATTTGTAATTGTTCATAGCATAAATGATACCATCGCCAATGGCTTTTGCTGCTGCATCCTGATAAGTTGCCTGAGAAATCTTCAGTGCGTCACCGGGATTAGAAAGGAAGCACGTTTCGATGAGGATAGCAGGTACTGTTGTGGAATTGAGGATCAACAGGTCGGGACGGGATTTCACGCCACGGTTTGTTGTGCTCAATGCGCCGGGCAGTCTGCTCTGTACTGCCTGCGCTGCCTGCAAGCTGGTCAATGTGCCGTTTCCGTCGTTGCTGTGGGCAGCGTACAGTGTTTCTGTACCGCTGGCAGAAGCCGCACCTGCGTTCATATGGATGGAAACCATCAAGTCCGCAATCTGGTTGGCTGTTTTCGCACGATCCGCGTTGGCAGGTCTGCTGTCATCATCTCTGGTAAGATATACCTTGATGTTGGAATTGTTTTCCACATAAGATTTTACTTTCAGTGCCATGGTCAGGTTCATGGTCTTTTCTGTAAGACCATTGCCGCTGGTACCGGGGTCATTGCCGCCGTGACCGGCATCCAGCAGAAGGACTTTGTCGTATACCTGCTGGGGGTTCTTTGCCGTGATCTCATAAGCGCTGCCTGTATCCTTGATGGTATAGGCGCTGATGATGTTCTGGTTGAAGCGAATAACCGTATTGCCGCCGGTGGTGGAGATGGTAAAGGACTTAATCTGGCTGGTATTCACATTCAAAGTACCATAACCATATACATCAGAATAATCTCCGGGCAATGTCAGTTCGTAATATCCATCCAGATAAGCGTCTTTATGTTTGATGCTGCCAGTGTTGATGTTCTTTACTTTTTTCAATGTCAGTGTATTGGTACTGTCATTATAAGAAAGGTTTTCCAATGTGGATTTCTGGATAGTCACAGTCAGTTTTCCATTTTCTTCTTTCCATGTCATCTGTGTCAGATCACTTGCTTCCACTACCACGCGGAATGTGGTGCCGTTCATCCAGCCTGTTCTGACTTCGCTGACATATTCCAGACCATCTATATTGATGATTTCATCAATACCATCTGCCTTTACACCGGGCATATCAATAACGGTGCGGTAAGGGTCTTGCATAGTGGTCACCGTTGCCCCTGTTACGCCGCTGGCGTTGATGGTGACGGTTTCCGTATTGCCGCTGTGGCTGCTGGTGATGCTCTTGATCTCTACCTGTTCAAATGCCAGTGTCACCTGATTTTTGGCAGCGTTTGGCGTTACTTTGTATCCCATTTTGCCTGTCAGGTCAAATACCACACGAGTATAGGTTTCTCCGTTGTCCGATGTATGCTGAGCGGTACGGATAGCAGTGACAAAAGGACTGTTGGTGGCAGAAATATTTGTAGACAATCCGTTTGTTGCGCCGTAGAAATCCAGTACTACTTTATTGTCGCTGACATAAACTTCTTCGCATCTGTTGAAAATACCTGTTGTTGTGATCACGAAATTCTGTGCTGCTGTTTTGGATGTGGGCACAGTCACACTGGATACTTTCCCTGTGGTAGCTGTGCTGGTTCCTGTATTGCTGCCTGTGCTGCCGCCTGTATTGGTTCCCGTATTTCCGCCGGTATTGGTTCCTGTATTGGAGCCAGTGCTGCCGCCGGTACTTCCGCCTGTGCTGGGCGCTTCCCCGATATATACGGTTCTGTTAGGATCATCCCATGTGACATCAATGTCCAGCGCTGTTGCCAGTGCACGAACAGGCAGCATAGTTCTGTCATTGACAATCATAGGTGCCACATCCATGGTGAAGGCTTCCCCATTTTTGTAGCCTGTTTTGCTGTCAATCTGGAATACCACCGTATGGGTATCGCTGACAGCATAGACCTGTTTTGCCGCTTCGTTCCATGTGACGGTACAACCAAGCTCCTCACAGATGCCACGCATAGGCAACATGGTTCTGCCGTCAATGCTCACCGCCGACATATTGGGGTCTGTATATTTTTCTCTATCAATCACAATGGCGATCTCTTTGGCGTTATAAGCATGATGTGCGCCATTATAAAACAAGTCCATCTGGACATTGGCGGCAAATGCCGTCGTCGTGTATAAAAGTCCTGCTGCCAGTGTCGTCAGCAGCAGACGTTTTCCTTTGTACCACATATTTTCCGCTCCTTTATTCTTCCTTCTTTTTATCACACAAATCAGTATATCAAATTTTGTCGGAATGAAAAGGAAAAAGTTCCATTTGCAATGGAATTTTAATAAATTCCCATGAAACTGCCATGAAAACCTCATTTTTTGTCATTTTTGCCCATGAAAAAAAAGAAGCGGAAAATCCGGCTGTCCGAACTTTCCAGCTTCTTTTGAAATTTCTTATTCCCCTTCGGCGTATTTCCAGAAGGCTTTCAGTTTTGCCATGACTTTTCCATGGACACTATCGGGAGGACATTCCCCATTTTCGTCTTTTTCTCCGGCAGGTGCGCTCATGAGGAGGGCAATGCCTTCGTCAATAGTAGAAATGGGATAGATATGGAATACGCCTTCTTTCACGGCTTCCACCACTTCATCCTTCAGCACCAAATCACGGATATTGGAAACAGGAATGATAACGCCCTGTTTACCAGTGAGTCCACGTTTCTTGCACAGGTCAAAGAACCCTTCGATTTTATATGTGACGCCGCCAATGGCCTGAATTTCCCCTTTCTGGTTGACAGAGCCTGTCACCGCCAAATCCTGACGGATGGGCAGTTCTGCCAGAGAGGACAGGATGCAGTACAGCTCTGTACTGGAAGCACTGTCCCCGTCAATGCCGTTGTAATTCTGCTCGAAGCAAACGCGGCAGGACAGAGAAAGGGGGAATTTCTGGGCATAGGTCTGCCCCAGATACCCAGTGATGATCTGTACCCCTTTGTCATGGGTCTGACCACTCATGCGGGCTTCTTTTTCGATGTTGACAATACCGGATTTGCCCACATAAGTGGTGGCTGTGATACGGCTGGGATTGCCGAAGGCATAAGAGCCCATATCCAGCACTGCCAGACCGTTAATCTGCCCCACTTCCGCGCCGTCCACGTCAATCATGATGACGTTTTCTTCCAGCATTTCATCCAGTTTTTCTTCATAAAGCCGCAGACGGTCTTCTTTTTCCACAATGGTTTTCTGCACATGCTTTGCCGTTACCATTTCCGCACCATCCAGTTTTGCCCATGCTGCCGCTTCCCCCAGAATTTCCGCCAGATGGTTGAATCTGGTGGACAGCTTGTTCTGCCGTTCCGCTGCACGAGAGGAATATTCCACCACAGCACAGACAGCGCTCACATCAAAGTCCATGGTTTTTTCCCGCATGGTAAAGCCCTTGATGAACTGGGCAATCTTCAGCATATTTTCCTGAGAGCGAGGCATTTCGTAGTCGAAATCCGCTCTGATTTTAAAGAATTTATCAAACTCCTCATCATAAGTGCTGAGCAGTTCATAGTAATAACTGCTGCCGATCATGATGATCTTGATATTGGCAGGGATGGGTTCCGGTTTCAGCGTAGGTGCCACCACTGTGCCCAACTGTTCCCGAATGGCATCCATGTTGATTTCTTTTGTCTTGATGACCCGGCGCAAAGCTTCCCACGCCTGAGGAGCGGACAAAATATCCTGTGCCTGCACGATAAGATAACCGCCGTTCGCCTTATGGAACAAACCGCTTTTGATTTTCATAAAGTCTGTGGTCAGGTTCCCAAATTCGCTGTCGTATTCCACTTCCCCCACCAGATTATAATAAGTGGGATTGAATGTAGTCACCACAGGGGCGCCTTTGGTTTCGCTGTTATCCACAATCAGGTTTACTTTATATTTCAGTGTCACATCTTCCGGCTGTTTTTTGGAAAGCATGGGCAACAGAGATGCCAGACCTTCTTCCCCATCTTCCTCATCCTCAAAGAACTGACTGATGTTTTCCAGTACATCTTCTTTCACAGCGTTGATATATGCCACTGCTTTTTCGTTCTGTTCATATTTTTCCTGGACAGCGCTCACATGGTGACCAATAGCAAACATGCCTACCTTATAATCCAGCTGGTCTACGCACCGTTTGGATTCCTTATCCAGTTCTCGGATGTCCCGCATGATGGCAGAAGCTTTTTCCTGAACGATCTGGGAATTTTTCTCAATGACATCTTTCACGTCTTCCGCAAGGTCGTCATATTCTTCCTCGCCAACAGGTTTCCCGTCTACCACAGGCATAAAGTAAATGCCGGAATTGGTGGTTTTCACTTGGAAATCGTTTTCCGCCGCTTCTTTGCTCATCTGATCCATGAGAGCATCCCGTTTTTCATCAAAACCACGAAGCAGTTCTGTTTTCTGCTTTTCGTAGTCCTCTGTACGAAATACTTTCTGAAGCTCTGTCTGGAAAAGCTGTACCAGCTCATTCATGTCATCCCGGAACTTTCTGCCTTCTCCCGCGGGAAAAGACAGTGCCAGAGGGCTTCTGGGGTTCTGGAAGTTATAAACATAGCACCAGTCCAGAGGCACATCCTCTGTTGCCGCCAAACGCTCTGTGCCGGCTTTGGCATAGGTGGTTTTCCCTGTGCCGGAGGGCCCTGACATATAGATGTTATAGCCTTTGATCTTCACATGGAGCCCAAAATCAAAGGCTTTGACGGCTCTGTCCTGACCAATGATGCCTTCCAAAGGTTCCAGCTCCGCAGTGGAGCGGAAAGAGAAATCATCAGCGGAGCAGCCGTTTTTCAGCTCTGTATAAGAAAGTTCGCGTTGCATATCCTTTCGCCTCCTTGCAAAAAATGCCGAAGAAAAGGGTTCTTCGGCATCTCAAAAATCAATCTTCCTGCCCTTCATAAAAAGGCGTATATTTCCACATAATGACTGCGTCCTCGTGGGTATCGGGGTAATAATTCTTCCGCAGACCTTCGGCACGGTAACCATGTTTATGGTACAGATGCTGGGCGGGCGCATTGCTGATACGCACCTCCAGGGTAATACCAATCATTTCTTTTTCCAGGGCAACCTGTTCCAGCTGTTCCATAAGGGCATCACCAATGCCCTGTTTTCGGTAATCCTCCAGCACCGCCACATTGGTGATATGGCCTTCGGTGATGACATGCCACATACCTGCGTAGCCCACGATTTTCCCGTCTGCCACTGCCACATAATAAATGGCAAGGTTATTTTCTGTCATTTCCCGTTCAAAGTCTTTCCGTGTCCAGGGAATAGAAAAAGTCGCTTCTTCCACAGCCAACACGCCGTCAATATGCTCCACTGTCATGGGGATGATTTCAAACATGTTCCGCTGCCTCCTTTTCCAGACGTTCTTCTCTTTCCCTCTCTGCCTGTGACTTCCGCAGATAAATCAATTCCAGTTCGTTGCCGGAAATGGCTTTGCCTTCTTCCGCCATCACTTTACCGTAAGCCGCCACTGCCGCTGCACGCTGCAACGCGCAGTGAGCAGGTGCAAAGTGGAAGTTGGCATTTTTCGCCAGTTTTTCTTTATGCACGGGAACGCCATCTCCCAGGAAAATCACATCCCGCTGAAAAGAAAGTGCTTTGTCGATGATAACGTCGATGCCTTCTGCCATATACTCTGTCAGAGGCACCAGTTTTTCTCCCTGCCATTCATAGAAGCAAGCATAAACCTGCTGCCGTCTGGCGTCCATAATGGGGCAGACGATAGCGCCCGTCATAAACATATGATATGCCAGAGCATCCAAAGTGGGAACGGCAAGAAGGGGCTTGTTCAGTCCCAGACAAAGACCTTTTGCCGTTGCGGCGCCGATGCGCAGCCCTGTAAAAGAGCCGGGGCCAACAGCGCAGGCAATATAATCCACATCTTTGGGATCGGTATTTGTTTTTTCGCAGATTTCCGCCACCATAGGCAGAATGGTCTGGCTGTGTGTCAGTTTATCATTCTGGGTAAATTCCCCAATGAGTTTCTCATCTTCAATAAGGGCAGCGCTTGCAGTCTGTCCCGATGTATCGATTGCCAGTATTTTCATGCTTCCACCTCCTGCCGCAGGGTAATTCTGCGATAGTCCTCGCCTTTTGCAAAATCCTTTTCCACTGTCAGCCAGATGGCTTCCTTTGGAATCAGGTCGGGGAACAGTTCCGCCCATTCCACCAGGCAGACACCGTCGCCGAAAAAGTATTCTTCGTAGCCAATGTCGTCCATTTCTTCCTCACAGGAAAGACGGTACACATCAAAATGATAAAAAGGCAGGCGTCCGTCATGGTATTCATTGACAATGGTAAAAGTAGGGCTGGTGACGTG
>UMIN01023845.1_pt1 | contig 35478 bp, 33 predicted proteins | sample 1965811 | NCBI WGS metagenome assembly UMIN01 (sample SAMEA4836123, study PRJEB28245) | human gut metagenome | biome: gut microbiome; material: fecal sample | place: Denmark | collected 2008
TAACTTATCTTCTTATTTCCAGTTTCTGCTTGCAATTCGGGCTTTTTTTAAAACAAGTCATCATTGTTCTTATATTTAGAGTTTATGATGATTGTTTCTGTATGATCAATACACTTCTGTACTTCTGATGCAAAGTCCCATTCTGCTTCATAGCCTTCTGCTTTATAAGCCTTAGGTTTAGTAGCTGGGTTATGTGGTGTAAAGATTGTACAGCAGTCTTCAAATGGTCTAATAGAGATATCATATGTACCAATCTTTTCCGCAATCTTAATGATTTCTAATTTATCCATACATGCAACTGGACGAATAACCGGAGTAGTAATCACCTGATTGATTGTATTCATAGATTCAAGTGTCTGAGATGCGACCTGTCCGATACTTTCACCATTTACAATAGCCAAACAATCATTCTTCTTTGCAACACCTTCCGCAATTCTATACATCATACGCCGCATCACTGTCATAGCATAAGATTCATCACAATGATCATATACAGATAACTGAAGATCAGTAAATGGCACGATATGTACTTTAATAGAGCCATGTGTATAGTCTTTTAAGACATTGACTAGATCTAATACCTTTTCTCTCGCCATTTCATTTGTATAAGGTGGAGAAGCATAATGAATACATTCAATATCTACACCACGCTTCATAGTGAGATAACCTGCCACAGGTGAATCAATACCACCAGAAAGCATTAATAAAGCTTTACCACCAATACCTACTGGATAGCCTCCTGCACCTGGAATCATATTATCCATAATATAAATCGCATCTTTTCTATATTCTACACGCACTAAGATATCTGGGTTATGTACATCAACAGATAATTCTTTAGTTGTATGATGGAATACATAGCCTGCAATTTCTTTATTCATCTCAATAGATGTCTTAGGATATGACTTGTCATGTCTTTTTGTATCAATCTTAAATGTATTTCCTTCATCATGATCAATAATATAAGTAACAACTTCTTTTGCTTTTTCTAAGTCATGTTCCACCTTATAACATAATGAGAAGTTATGAATACCAAAGATTGTCTTTAACTTATCTGTCACTTCTTCCGCATTTTCTTCATTTAAATAAATATAAAGACGATCATATGTTAATTCATATTCTAAGGCAGAATAGTCATGAAGTATTTCTTTTGTATTCTTTAATAGTTTTCTAATAAATAGTTTACGGTTCTTTCCTTTAGTTGTAAGTTCTCCAAAACGAACAAGAATATGATCTGGTTTCATCTAATTACCTCTGTTTCTTAATTCTGTTTAATGTATCTTTTAAAGCATCTAGGAATGTATCTAATTCCTCTTTTGTAGTGAGATGTGAAAATGAGAGTCTAAGTGCACTTGTACCAATAAGGGGATCTAAATGCATAGCAGCAAGGGTATGAGAGATTTCTACTTTTTTACTTGAACATGCGCTCTTAGTAGAAATATAGATTCCTTTTGTTTCTAAATCATGCACAATAACTTCTGGTTTATAGTGTGGACATGAAATGTTTAAAATAAATGGACTTGCATCCTCTGGTGAGTTAATCACTACATTGTCCATCGCACTTAATTGTACACGTAAATAGTCATTCAGTGACTTTACATAATCATAATGATTCTTTTGTGATTCAATAGCTTTACGCATTGTCTTTGCGAGTACAATATCCACGCATGCATTACTTGTACCACCTCTTAAGCCATTTTCCTGCTGACCACCATTAATAAGAGGCACAATGCTTGCAGTACGCTTCTTATAGAGTAATCCACTTCCCTTTAAGCCAAATACCTTATGAGCTGAGAAAGTAGCTAAATCTATATCATCTAATGTAATGGGAAGCTTACCTAAAGCCTGTACCATATCTACATGATATTTAGTCTTAGGATTCTTTTTATGTACAATAGATGCAATTTTATGAATAGGATTAATTGTTCCTACTTCATTATTCACATACATTGTAGAAACAAGAATTGTATCTTCTCTTATTAAAGATTCTAATTCTTTTAAATCAAGATGTCCCTTTGAATCAATAGACACATAATCTACATCAAAGCCAAACACTTCCTCTAATTGTTTAAATGTATTGGCAACACTTGAATGTTCAAAAGCTGTTGTAATAATATGCTTTCCTCTATTCATATATTGGAAAGCTGTTCCTTTAATTGCTGTATTGTTGGATTCTGATGCACATGATGTAAAGATCAGTTCATCAGGAGAGACATGAAGTAATTTCGCAATATGAGCTCTTGATTGCTCAATTAAGCGACTTACTTCGTAACCTGGTGCATATGCAGAATCAGAATTCGCAAAATAAGTTGTTAAAAGTTTTGTATATGTAGAGCGTATTTCCTCATCAAGAGGTGTCGTAGCTACATAGTCTAGATAAATCATCTAATCACCTCGCTTTAAATAATAACGAGATAAAAGAAAAAAGTCCACCCTAAGCGGACTTAATTTCTTTCCTTTTAATAAGCTCTTCATATTTTCCTGGTTCAAGTCTTTCTAGAATATCTACTGCAACTTGTAATGCATTACGATATTCACCATTTCTAAATAAGACTTCAGCCTTTGTAAGTTCTGTATTCACTTCTAAGAACATTGAACGATAACGGTTCGCATAAACAATCGCATCTTCAACCATACCTGCAGTTACTATCATATTATGTACATTATCATAAAGCTTATAAATCACATCTCTTGCCCCTTCTACCTTGGCACATAGTTCATTCAATACAACTGGTTTATGGGCTTTAAAATGTTTAATTTCTTCTACTTTATTATAAGAATCCGCAATATAATCACGATAAGAATCATTTACTAAAGGAAGATGTTCATTCTTGATTTCTGACTTAATTTCTAATAAGACAATATTGATATTTTCTAAGAGTTCTTCTGTTTTCTGATTCTTAGTATCAATATCTTCTTTCTGCTTTTCAAATTCTTCTAGATATGTATCATGCTGCATCATTCGATCATATAGATTTTCTACATGTTCCAACATATTTGCATAAGCGAAATGTCCAGATTCCATCTGTTCAATTAAATCATTGGCATACTTTTGAATCTGTTTAAATTCTTCATACTTCTTGCTGATTACAACTTCTTCTTCATCAATCACAAATTCAGTAATCAAACGATGATATTCTTTCATTGTATTTTGATAAACATCTGTCAATCTCTGAAGTTCATTATAACTTTCTCTCCATTTTTCCTTGAACCGCTTATAAGAATCAAGTTCTTTACCTAAATCAATCACTAATTCTTCAATTAATCCAGTTAACGGTTCAAGTACTTCTGCTGCACCCTTGATATCAACATTCTTTACATGGGCAATAGATTCTTCCATCTGTTCATCTACTTCCTGACGACGTGCTGCAATATTCATTTCTTCAAGTGCATATTCATCACCTTCTAAAGAAGTAATCAATTCATCCACCTTATCAATCTTACTTGGTAATAAGTCAGATACAACATATACATAAGAAGGAAGATCCTTTAAGTTTTCTTGAAGACTATCAATACGATTTTCAATTTCTTCAGTAAAATTCTTTGCATCCGCAAACATCTGATTATTCATCAATGTTTCAAGCTTCACAAAATCATCATCTAATTCTTTAAACATTTCTAAAGCATGTGGTACAAATTCTTCTACTTTAACACGAATCTTTTCATACTCATTGCCTACCTCACGGTATTTTCCTTTTACTCTAATGATTTCTACACGCTGGATGTTTTCTATTTCTGTCACCTTCTCAATACGCGTAAGAAGGTCTTTAGCGTCATGATCATAACGCTGTGTCATTTCATGAATCAACGCAAACTTCTTCTTTATGCCATGGGTTTTTCCATAAAATAAAGATTCATCCACTTCATTCACAAGAACACCTAATTCATTCTTCTGGAATTCAGTAATCTTTTCAAAATCTTTTGTGAATTGTTCATATTCTTCAGCCACTTCTGGCATATTTTTCGCAATAGACTGTACACGACCTAATCTATATTGTAATGGTAGTGTTTTAATTCCATTGTTCTGGTTTTGTAAGTCCAATATTTCCTGACGATATATCTTTAATTTAATCGAATGATATACAATCATAAAAATAATCAAAGCAACAAGAATAGTTCCAAATATTATTAAGTTTCTTACTCCTACATATTCTATAAAATTCTTCATATAATCCATAAAACATCCCTCTCTTACATATCGATATAATTTTATCATATTTTCCAAGTCATTTCATTATGGAATCGTGAAACACTATTAAAAAATACACATATGTATATTTCTTTTTGTGAAAATCTTTACTCTTTCTTAAAAATAGGAATATGATTGTATTGTTTAGGGAGGGTAAAAAATGAATGAAAGTACAGATTTAATTAATGGAAAGATATGGAAAGCCATCCTCTGGTTTTCTATTCCAATGTTAGTGGGGAATTTATTTCAACAGCTCTATAATACTGTAGACTCCTATGTTGTAGGGAACTTTGTAAGTTCAGGTGCCCTTGCAGCAGTTGGGCAGTCTACACCAATCATTAACACTCTTGTTGGTTTCTTTACTGGTCTTGCGACAGGTGCTGGAGTAGTCATTGCCCAATATTTTGGTGGCAATCACTTAAATAAGATGAAAAAAGCAATTCATACTTCAATTGCCTTAACTCTTATTTTATGTGTATTATTCACTATTCTAGGGATTGGATTATCAAAACAGATTTTAATTCTTATTGGTTCTCCTGGTTCAGTCATGGCTCCCGCTTCTTTATATTTACGTATTTATTTTGGTGGTATTTCTTTTGTATGTATTTATAATATGGGATCTGGTATATTACGTGCTGTAGGTGATTCTAAAACTCCTTTATACTATTTAATTGTTGCATCTATTATTAATATTATCTTAGACTTTGTTTTTGTATTATATTTTCATATGGGTGTTGCTGGGGCTGGATGGGCTACTTTTATTGCCCAGGGAATCAGTGCATTACTTGTTATGATCAAATTAGTATTCTCTAAAGAAATCTATAAAGTAGAGTTTAAAGATATTTCTATCGATATGCCTATTTTAAAAAAGATTATTGAAATAGGTATTCCTACTGCCTTGCAACAATCCATTGTATCTTTTAGTAATGTAATCGTTCAGTCTTATATCAATACTTTTGGAGCCAATGCAGTGGCTGGCTATACTTCTTATGTTAAAATTGATGGATTCCTACAGCTGCCAATTCAAAGTTTTGCGATGGCTATTACGACATTTACTGGACAGAACATTGGTGCGCATGCCATAGATCGTGTTAAGAAAGGTCTTCGTACGACAATGGCAATGACTTTTGGAGTAACAACTATTGGAGTGCTTATTATTTATATATTTGGAGAACAATTAGTAGGTATCTTCTCTAGTGATCCTGAAGTGATTAAATATGGTTATTTAATGGCTCGAATATTCGCAGCAGGTTATCTTACATTACCTGTCATACAGATTATATCTGGTGCATTAAGAGGTGTTGGTTTATCTAATATTCCTATGTATTTCATGGTAGGTACTTTTGTCTTTTTAAGACAGATTTATCTTGCGATTGCAGTACCTTTAACTCATAACATTGGTATTGTATTTGCAGGATGGCCAGTTACATGGGTGATCTGTATGATTGGTTTACTTATTTATTACTTCCGTGTACATTGGTTAGATCATGTATAAGAATATCGATATTATTCCGATATTCTTTTTTTGTAGTGGTATAATTGATATTGAACTGAATATCCATAAGAAAACTTATAGTTTATGTGCTGTTTTAAAGGAATCAGATGAAGTATTATCTGAGACTAGGATTCCAGCTGATTCTGATTTTATTATCAAGCAGGCTACCCTGGCCATTTTTTGTGCTAGAAGCTTGCAGAAAGAGGTAACATATGATTAAAACAATTCTAGGTGATATCACAAAAGTAACAGATGTAGAGGCTATTGTGAATGCAGCGAATAATCTTCTTTTAGGTGGTGGAGGCGTAGATGGCGCAATCCACAAGGCTGCTGGAGGTGAACTACTTAAAGAATGTAGAACACTTCATGGATGTGAGACAGGAGAAGCTAAAATCACAAAAGCATATAATCTTCCTTGTGATTATGTGATTCATACTGTGGGACCAATATGGTATGGTGGAAATCATAATGAAGAAGAATTACTGGCTAATTGTTATTATAATTCGATGAAGCTTGCAATGGAGCATGGTATTAGAAAGATTGCCTTCTCTTCTATTTCTACTGGTGTCTATCATTTCCCGGTTGAAAAAGCGGCGCATATTGCACTCGAGACAGTATCTCAATTCTTAAAAGAACATACTAATGATTTTGATTTGGTAGAATGGGTTCTCTTTGATTCTCATACTCAATCTGTATATGAAGCAGAATCGAAGAAATTTATGTTGTTTTAATCAACTTTTATTTGACTTTCACTACTTTATTCAGTATAATCAAACTCGCAATAAAATGAATAGCGGTACATAACAGTCGTGCAGCTACGTTCTTGACTTAGGGATGCAAAGTATCTTACCGCAAGAGAAATGCTTAATAAGAACATACGCAGGGTGAGTTATGAATTGTTATTGTTTTATGCAAATAAAACAATAAGGAGGTAACGTCAATGGCACGTTATACAGGCCCAATCTGGAAAAAGTCTAGAAGACTTGGTTTCTCAGTATTGGAAAACGGAAAAGAATTAAACAAGAGACCTTATGCTCCAGGTCAGCATGGTCAGAAGAGACACAAGAGCACTGAATATGGTCTTCAGTTAGCAGAAAAGCAGAAAGTAAGACATATGTATGGTATTAACGAAAAGCAGTTCCACAACACTTTCGACCGCGCTTCTAAGATGGAAGGTGTAACTGGTTCAAACTTCTTATTCTTACTTGAATCAAGATTAGACAACGTAGTTTATAGAATGGGATTTGCAACTACTCGTAGAGCAGCTAGACAGTTAGTAAACCATGGTCATATTTTATTAAACGGTATCAAGACTGATATCCCTTCATGTAGAGTAAATCCTGGTGACGTTATTACTGTTAAGGAAAGATCTCAGCAGTTAGATGTTATCAAGACAGCTTTAGAAGCTCAGACTCATGTTCCTGGCTTCGTTGAAGTAGATGCTGAAAAGAGAACTGGTAAATTCACTAGACTTCCTGAAAGATCTGAATTAAATCAGGAAATCAACGAACAGCTAATCGTCGAATACTATAACAGACTTGGTTAATTCTATTAGCAGCCTTAGGGTTGCTTTTTTATTGGAGTATGTATGAATGCAACATTTAATTTAGTCAGGGCTGCTTTTTTATTGGAGTATGTATGAATGCAACATTTAATTTAGTCATGGATATTATTGGCACGATTGCTTTCGCAATTTCTGGTGTTATGGTTGCAAGTAAGAAAAAGATGGATTTGTTTGGTATAAATATTCTTGCACTCTGTACAGCAGTTGGTGGAGGGATGGTCAGAGATGTACTGATTGGTGTCACTCCCCCTGTTATGTTTAGAAATCCAATCTTTGTAATCATTGCATTAGTGACTGCCAACTTGACAATTTTAATATTATATTTTCATAAGAAAACAACTAGAAAGAGTATTGAATCTCTAACAACTCAATTATTATTTATCTTTGACACTTTAGGTCTTGCTGCATTCACAATGGATGGAGTGAATGCAGGTATGGCAGTTCATACAGGAATATTTCTTCCTGCCTTCCTTGGTGTGATGACAGGTGTAGGTGGAGGTATTATCCGTGATGTTCTTGCAAATGAATTACCGCAGGTATGTGTGAAACAGATCTATGCATCTGCTTCCATCGTTGGTTCCATCATTACATGTTTATTTATAAAGTATGGGGAAACGAATACTGCAGTTATATTAGGCTTTATTATAGTTGTACTTATCAGAGTACTGGCAGCCCATTATCGATGGGATTTACCAACAATTGAATACCATGAAGACAAACAAAAATAGGTTCTCGCGTGAGAACCTATTTTTTTGCGTCATCATCAATACCTGACTGAATATTTGTACAGTCCATTAAAGAACTAATAAGCTGTGCACGATTACGTTTAGTCATTGGAACCTTTTCACCTGTTGTAAGTTCTACATAATCAGGACCAAATAAACGAATATATTCTCTATTAATCGTATAGCTTCTATGAATCTTAAAAAATTGTGTACCGAGTAATTCTTCCATTTTATTAAAAGAGACAGTACATGTAATTTCACCTTTACTTGTATATATAACTGTATTGTGCTGGAATGCCATTACATAATGTATATCCTTTAAGGGAATTAAACATGTGTGTTTACTCTTATCGTTTACTAAAATTGTTTTATCTGGTTCTATCAGTTTTTTAACCATATCTTTATAATACTGATATGTAGTAGAACCCATCTTATGAGGGAATACTTCTCCTTCTTCTAGTTTTCCTATGTAATCTGGTATATTAATATATACAATACGTCCTTCTCTTTCCTTCTCAATAGACCAGACGAATGTACATCTTTGTTTTTCATGAACCATTTCTAATGATTTCATATCAGTCATAAGAAAAAAGCATCCAACAATAATACATATGTTCTGCTGATTAAAAACACATTGTAAATCAATATGTGTCAATTCACTTTCTGAGCATCCATTCATGACTGAATAGAAATAATCCACTAATTCATTTTTGCTAGAATAATATTGACTTGGATCAGCACCACAATAAAAAACATCATCGTCTAGATAATGGCTTAATAAACTCATATCCTTATGCCAAAATGTTTGTAAAATTTCCGTACTTGTACCAATTAAATCATTTACCACTTTTTTTCTCATATATATCACCACTATTAATTTACCAAAAATAATATTATAAGTCTCATAGTTATGTATAAAAGGTTTTTTTATTGCACGAAAAGTATTCTTTAGACTTTAATTTATTCAAAAGGGTAAATCATACCCCCACTGTTTTCGAATTTTAGTAAGTATTTTCATGACATTACTTGTATATTCTAATGTTTTACTATATTTTTGTTACATATGCTTCCATATCTCCAATTTCATAGTTTAAAGCATCTTTTGTATCACCATTTTCAGTTGTTCCAGTGTGTCCATCTGCTGTATATACAATGACAGCTTGAATACCAGCCTGTTCTCTCACGTATGAAGGTGTCACTACACTTACATCTTTTTGAGTTTCATTTAAATACTCCACAAGATAACCAATCGTTTCACCACCACCAAGGCCAACAACCATACCATTTTCAATCTACTTTAGCCCTTCTTCTCTTCATTCATCTTTTATTCGTGTAATTATCTTACACAAATAGACTATCGCTTAAGTTTATTTTCGTAAGCAAATAAAAGGTGAAGAAAATATTATTCTACACCTCTATCATATCTTATGAATCTATTTCCTTGATAAGTTAATATACCTTCTTCTCCTTCTTTTAGAGATATATAGGCATAATAATCTACAAGAAATCTCCTCATCTGTCCATCTTCTAACCCAAAACAAATATAGTACTTATGACCATTCATTTCTTTTGTAAGTACATGAGCTCTTATAGAATGAACAGCTGAACGATTATTCTTTAACCATCATAAAATACTTTCACCAAACATATATTCCCCACCAAAAGACTAACAACTCACTTTTATTCATCTTCATCTACTGTATTAAAAAAACTTTCTAAAAACACAAATAAACAATCCATTTCTATCACCTCAATGTTTACTAGTATAGTATTTAGATATGTAATTGTTATGGACTCTATGTGTTTTTTATATGTATTTTTCATAAAGAAAAGGACTTCATTTTGAAGCCCTTTCTAACTCTTAACACTCTTTCTTTCTCATTACAAGATAAATACCACTCAATGATACAAAGATAGAACTAAATACACTTGCAAGTGGTGTCAAATCACTAGTCTGCGGTTTCTTATTTGGCTTAGTTTCACTTGGTTTAGATTCGCTAGGCTTAGTTTCACTTGGCTTAGAATCGCTAGGCTTTGTTTCACCAGGTTTGTTTTCATCTGGCTTAGATGGCTTGTCCGGTGTAATGACTGGATCTTTGACCTTTTCTAATCCATCAATTGCATCTTTAAGATTCTTATAAGCTGCATCTACTTCAGATTGCTCAGGTTCTTCCTTATTTAAAACATCCTGAGCCTTCTTTAAAGCGTCCTGAAGTTTATTCCAGCTTTCTTCTGTATAATCCTTCTGATTCTTATCAATAGAACCTACTAAATCCTCTAAATCCTTAGTATCAGCATCTTCTTTGATCACAGGAGTCTTCGCAATTAAATCCTTTAATAAAGCATTATAAAGATTTGTCTTTGCTTCATTGATTTCATTTGCTGAAGCATCTTCCTTCTTTAATACAGCTTTTGCCTTTTTTAATGCAATATCTAACTTTTCTAATGATTCTTTAGTATAAAGTGTACGATCCAATCCTTCTGCATGTTTAATAAGTGCTTCAAGTTCTTCTGCTCCATTTGTTGCTGGCACATAATGAATCTTGAATTCAGCTGCGCTGCCAAATCCACCCTTAGCTGCTAAAATATTAAATCTTACATACTTTGCATCAACTGCATCAAAGCTGATTAACTTACCTTCTGCATTTAATGGAAGTGTACCTTCTTTGACTTTCTTGAAAGTCTGCCCATCAGTACTTACTTCGATACTATACTGAGTCACTGTACCATTACCAGCATTACTACGTGGTAAATAATAAAGTCCATCTACCTTTTCAGTTGTGCCCATAGTAATCATATACCAGTGTGGTAAAGAAGCACCATTCCATAATGTATGCCAGAATGTACCTGGGTTACCATCTAAAGCATTAGAAGCAGGTGTTTTTTCATTTGCAGTTTCCTGTGAAGAAGCAGTACCTGTCATTGTACCCTGATAGTAATATAAATCAGCTACATCCAATAATACAAGTCGATCTAATGCACTCTGTAAATCTTTTGCATACGCATCAACCTGAGACTGCATACCTCTTGGTAAATCATATACAATATTGCTCTTAGCTGTTTCTAAAGCATCTAAAGAATCCTTTGTATAAATCTTAGTCAAATCAGTGTTAGGAATCTTTGCAAGAATTGCTTCAATTGCACTATAATCAGCCTTCTTATAAATAATAGTCGCAATCAAATCTTTCATACGTTTTACAACATCCGCAATACGCACAGCATCTGGATCAGCCTGACAAGTAAGGGCCTCTCCTTCTTTTATTAATGATCTCATTGCATCCTTCTTAGAAGCATCTACTTTCTTATCTGCTTCTAATGCATGTAAGATCAATAATGTGTTATCTAATTCACTCGTTGAAGCATAGTCCTTATTCTTTGCAAGCACAATATCATCAATATAGCCCACAAAAGCATGTGTTTTACTTCCCACTCTTTCAAATGGAATCATTGTAGTTGCAATAAGTCTATTGCCTTCAACCTTTTCATCATCACCCTTACGGTCTACAAGCTTGCCATTAACATATAATTCAGCATACTTGCGATTACGTCCGTTATCTGGGTTCTTGATTTCAATTTCAACCCACTGTCCTACTGGAAGTGAATAATCAAAAGTAATATCAAAGTTTTCTCTTGAGATAGCTACCTTACCTGTACCCTTTTGAACACCTTTGATAGAACCATAGCTTGATTCAAATAGAATCTGGTCTTTATCAACTGAAGATGAAGTACGTTTTACCTTGAATCTTAAGCTGTTGTTTAATCCTACAGTTGTATGAAGCTTAGTGTCTACATATGAAGAATCACCCAATAAATGAATAGCCTTCTTACAATCAACATCTTCTACATCTGCATTCACACCCTTATATGAAGTGTTATTGTCGATAACTTCAAATACACCATCTTTGTCTTTTACATTGTAGGCAAAGTTAGTACCAGGTGCATCTCCTAATAAGCCAGTTGCATTTTCTGCCTGACTCTGAGTCAATGATCCTTTACCCCAAAGCTTAGCACCAAATAATGCAGCAGATGCCTGAATACGATCATAAACGTCATATTCAGTAATACCATTATTGAGGTAATCTGTCATATCATTCCATACTGCAAAAGAACCACCAAGCATCTGTTTATCACCAGCAGGAATATGCTTACCACCCACTTCATTGATTGGTAAGTTATATACTGTTGAATTATTCAAATAGTCATAGTAGTACCCTGCATTTGGTACGATGTAATAGTTACCATCATTGCAGTTAATAAGGTCAAAGCCTTCTTCGTACATCTTATCCATATTAGCCCAGCCGTAGTTCCATAAGTTCATTTCTACATTCTGAGCCTTTACAGTTACACTACCCTTAAGACTTGATAAACTTCCCCATAGACGTGCTTTACGTCCTGATTTTTCTACATAATCAATCATATCGTTACAGAAGCGACGATATGCATTTGGATCCTTTGTATATTCATCCGCACCAATATGTACAGTTGTCTTAGAATCAAAGACTGGATCAGAACCATTCATATATTCACCAAAGATTTCCTGCACAAAAGCCACTGACTCATCATACTTAGTTACTAAGTTCAAATGATCATTGTCACGACCATAAGTACCAGCACGTAAGTCTGGACGCACCTTAGTAAGAGCAAGAGAATGCGCTGGTGTATCAATTTCAGGAACAATATTTACCCCATACATTCTTGACTGTTTAATGAAGTTTCTAAATGCCTTCTTAGTATAGAATACATCTGTACTTGTTAAATCAGCCTGGTTCTTACCACCCTTCTTGATATCAGATTCAAGACGGAATCCAGAATAAGCTGTCATAGGGTCCTTACCTGCATTAGAGTAATTTTCTAGAGGAATGACATTATCATTTAAATGTACCTGGAAGTCATTCAACTTATACCAAGACATTTCCTTCATCAACATTGTTAGATTATCCATAGTAAATGTCTTACGTCCTACATCAAGAATAAGACCTCTGACAGAATAAAGTGGATAATCTCTTGTCATACCCTTTGGCATAGTGAGCTTATTAAGCTTTAAAATCTGTAAAATAGTACGTGTAGACCAGAAAGCACCGGTTTCCTGTTCAGCTTTTACTGATACAGTATCACCAATTTCTAAAATATAGCCTTCCTTATCTAGCCCTGAGTTTTCTTTCTTATCTACAAGATCAAGAACGATATCTCCTGCTTTTGTTTCACCGCTTGTAACGATATCTAGCTTAGATCCTGTGATTTCCTTTAAATCACTCTGGAATGTTTTTGACATTTCATTCAATTTAGAATTGCGCACCACAATACGACCATTCTTATTAAAGTTGAATGTACCTGTATGACCTTTCCATTCTCTTAATTCTGGTAATACGATAGGGGCTGCATTATCTCCCTGTTCGACGTTATATTTACCAGGAATATTCACTGCAATTTCTTTAAATAAATAATCATTCTTATCTTTCTTATTTGTTGCTTTGAAAGATAAAGTAGCAGTTGTATCAACTAAAGGCTGATAGATAGTCAAATCATCACCAACAAGCTGTTCATAATCAGCACCATTGAATGTAATTGTATAATCTTCAGATTCTGGAAGAGTTACATTAACCTTCTTATCACCCTTCTTCACTTCTGCCACTGTAATAGAATCCATCATTTCATTCACATCAACTGTTGGTTCTCCACCATATACTTCCATTTCATAAACAGAAATATTATTCCAGCTAATGCCTGTATCTGGATCTAATGGATCCATTGCATCAATATACAAGCGTACATAACGTGCCTTCACCGCTTTATCTAAGACAATCTTTTGAGTCTTATTAGCAGGACGACTGTTAAATACTTTTGCATCTGTCCACTTGTCTAATTCAGTTGCATACTGGATTCTATATTTTGTCGCTTTTCTTGTTTCCCAAGTTAAGCGTACAGTCTTGACATCTAATACATCTTCAAAATCCACATAAATCCAATGAGGTGCATTCTTTACATCAGATGCCCAGCGTGATGTTCCCTTAGTATTACCATCAAACGCTTTACCTGCTGTAAAAGAAGTACCACCTTCAACTGAAGAAGCCACTGCAGGCTTATTGAATGCTACGTTTTCTGTAGGGTTTTGAGGTGCTTTATCTGATGAATTCAATACTTCAAATTCACAGCATGATACACTGTCGTACCCTTCCATCTTTGTCACTTCAACTTTTACATAACGTGCTTTTTTAACACTAGATAAGTATTCTACAGAAGTACGTTTCTTGTTACCTGTTCTTTTTACAATAGCTTCACCCCAATTTGTATGATCATCTGAAGCATAGATATTATAAGAACCTGCATACACATCATTACTTTCCCAAACCATCTTTAACTGGTTGAAAGACTCAGACTTACCTAGATCTACATAGAACCACTGTACTGGAGCGCCTTCTGTAGACCATCTTGTACTTTCATTACCATCTGTGAGGTTTTTCTTAGGGAGTGTAGGATATTCTGCACTTACTACAACATTCTTGTTTAGCGCTAAATTGACATTCGTAGGTGTCTCAGTCTTTTCCTGAGTACCCATGACTTCAAACTCTGCCACTGAAATACTTGGATAAGCACCATCACGTAATTTTTCTACTGTTAATCTTACATAACGATACTGTACAGGTGTATCAAGTGTTACTACTTCATCTACGCCAAATCCTTCTGGTTTATCTGCTGAATTATGAATCAATGCATAAGATGAACCATTGAGTGATCCTTCAATCTTGAATTTACGTACTCTTTGCAGAGCATTACCATCCTTAGGATTCTCAAAATGGATATTAAAAGATGAAATCGTAGACTGTGCACCTAAATCCACATCAATCCAATGATTAGTCGCAGCATGTTCACCAAATTCAGTTGCCCAGCGTGATGACTTATCACCATCCACTGCTTTTTCAGCACCAAATCCAGAACATGCATAACTTGTTGTAACTTTCTTATTTAATGCAATATTTGTGATTGTATCTGCATGGACAAGTGTCATATTCCAGCTAGAAATAATCATACTCGCACTAAATAATGCAGCTACGACTTTCTTTAATCTTCCCACGATTTTCACTTTCCTTTCTGATTGATTGATTGTCCTCCAATAAAAAAAGACCAAACACAAAAAGACATGATGCAGCGCATGCTTTAATGTGTCTGGTCTTGCCTACTTAAAGTAACAATCCATCTCATGTAAGAGTATAGTCCATGTAACCTCTTACATCAAGCTTTTCATCACAATTATTTTAGAAATTTTTTTAGGTGTTTACCGCAATTTAGCCCCCACCTATATTTCATATAAAAGTGGGGAGTTCTTGTTCACGGTATGTTAAAAAAACAGGAGCACCCCCAGATATGGGCAGAGGACACTCCTTATAGGCTTATTGTAAACACAATCCAAACAATAATCAACTTGATTTTTTTTGGTTAAACTATAATTTATTCACTTATTTGTATTTCTTCCTAAGATTAATACTCAATATTATTGCAACAACTGATGAAATAATTAATCCTACAACTAATGAGAATATCCAAAGATTATTTTCATTAAAAAGAAGAAGAACGGAAATATCCATAGATATTATGAAAAATACAAAGAAAAGATTTAAAATTTTAGTATCTTCTTTCCAATAATTTTCTTTATCACTATTATTTAAACTATTGTAAAATTCAAACCCACTGTCTAATTCTTTACCAACTTTAGTGCTTCTTATTTTGTTTGTTGCATACCAAATAAGTAGGTATATCATGTTTAAAAAAATAAAAATCATAGTATTCTTTGTCATGCTTATTCCTCCACAAATTCTAATTTAACTAACAAACTCATTTTTTGCTCATTAAACACTTTTTAAATATCCAACTTACAGTAGCTCCAATAAACAAACCTATAATTGCTGTTGTTGAATTACCATTTAAAGTGCCTACCGCAAATCCTACAACAGCACCTACATACCAAGTACTAACAAGCTTAGCTAATGTAAAAGTATCTTCTTCGTCATTCTTATTTTCATTATGATGTTCTTTGCTCATTTATTCGTCACCTCATCTAAAAATTCCAATCTTCTGTTACTTTCAGTCTCTGCTGAAGACTGAAAGTTACCTTCGCTTTACTATTTCTAATAGTTTTCTCACATAATCATCTGCGTGATTTATTGAAAACTCTCCATGATACATATTAGGAAGAACTTGTATAAAACTATCATGCAATTTTTCATGAATGATTTTAGCAGATTTTTTCATTGATTGCTTTTCTTTTTCTCCTACATAAATTTGAACGGTTGCTTCACACTCTCCAATGCCATCTTTTAGTGAATAAACTGAGTTTTTCTGTAAAAAGGCAATCATATCACTCTTTCTAATAGCACAAGTATCTTTGTAATATTCATCAAACAAATTCGACTTTATTCGTAATGATTTGAATTGCAATTTTGAAAACCACTTATACTTTATTAAGCCATAGCAACTTCCAAACGCCGGTTTGATCATAGAATATGTAAATTTTGAAGGTATTACAAGTACACTTTCCACTATTGCATACTTACATATATCTTTGCGTTGAGATAAAATTTCAAGCAAAATCTGCCCTCCAAGCGATAGTCCTCCCATCATTAAAACAGAACCGCCCAATTTACTATTTACAAATTCTATAATATCCAAAGCATTATTCTCTATCGTTGTAAACTGCTTATCACATCCTGCATGACCATCTAATATAGGCAAAACCACATGATAATCTGTTTGAAGTCTATCAGCAACCTCTTTGTAATTCCACCATGATAAACCGCCTCCGTGTAAGAGGATAATTACATCGCTGTTTTCTTTTCCATATTCTACATAATTCAACCTCTTTCACCTCGCTGTAAACTTCCGATTTATTACACCCTAATAATAGCACAATCTTTCATTCACACCCAACTATCCGTATTTTTCCCTTTTAAGTTCCTTGTTGAGAGCCATTCCATCTATCTTTCCCAAGACTTTATTCTTAATAATGTTATCTTGAGAGAGACCATATATTTCTAATCTGTTTAGAAAGAGTATCATAACTCCATAAACGATTGCTTCTTTTTATAGAGTTAGGATCATTCACAATAAACATCCCCCGCTTCATTCCTCTAATCACAATAAGATGTCCTGTAGTAGTAAAGTCTCCTGGTTTCATACTACATATAAGAGGGATTCCATTCACGATTTCATTCTTCATAGAAGAATAAGAGAGGGGTATGTTTCTTCCATGAATAACATAATGTTTCATACCTTCAGTAAAGAAAGCCCAGGATCTTCCATCTTGATAATAGCCATGACTATATGCATAAGATGCCACATCAAAAGGGGTAATGTTATTTCTTCCTATTAATCCTGCAATAATCATTGCAGCACTCGTAGGACCACAGCCATTCATGCCAATCACATTATATCCATAGTTTCCATAGCCCCATCTTTGATCATATTGAAGTAAGAGAGGATAACGTCCTTTTGTGACTGGACCTATCGTATTTGTATAAACATGTCCTTTTTTACTTGGATAGTTGTAAACAAAATCAATAAGTTCTTCATTACGATAAAGTGATTGAATCATTGCATCAGGATATTGATCCTTATTATTTAATATAGTACGTAGTTTAGGATTAGAACGCGCTTTCATTTCTAAACCAATATCTTCTCTTAGTCCGCTTACACCACCACTTATATTATAAGCTATATGACCTATAAGAATTGAGAATACACAAAGCAATACAATGATTATTTTTTTCATATGTTTTCATCTCCTTAAAAAAGCATCTTCATTACTTGTATTTTACCAATACAAATAAAGACGCTTCTTTAATACATTCTTATAGAATTCTTATGAACTTCTTATTTTTTGGGAGAGTAATTGTGAAGACTGTTTCTTCTTTATTACTTGATGCAAAGATAGAACCATGGTGAAGTTCCACTATTTCCTTGGCAATAGCGAGACCTAAACCACTTCCACCTGTTCTTGAAGTACGTGCTGAATCTAAACGATAGAAGTTCTCAAATATACGATTTAGTTTTTCTTTAGGTATCTCTTTTCCTTTATTGATGACTTCAATAATGGCATCATCATGCATACTATGAACATCAATATTGATATCAGTATGATCCTTACTATAGCTAATCGCATTCTTAATCACATTACTAAAGACTCTGCTAAGTTTATCCGCATCACCATATAATGTGATATCTTCATCTTGATTAAGATGGATATTCTTTTCCTGTTCTACTAATACAGGATAGAAATCATCAATGATTTGTTCGAGCATCAGACGAATATCTAAATCTTCTTTTTCTAGAATAATCTTTTCTGAATTATAACGAGCTACTTCAAATAATTCATTAATGAGATCTTCTAAGCTATAAGATTTATCTAATGCAACATTAATATACTTCTCTCTTTGAATATCAGGCATATCTTTAATTTCATCTAATAAAGATAAGTAACCAATCATAGAAGTCAATGGTGTTTTAATATCATGAGCTAAATAAACAATGAGTTCATCCTTCTTCTGTTCATTCTCTCTTGCAAGTCTCTCATTCTTTATTGATTCACTCTTTAGTTCATTAAATCGTCTTTCTATATCATAAAGTTCTTCTGGTAATGTGATATAGTCTACACTCTTATCTATTAATTCATGAGATGCATGAGTCAATGCATCCATATAATAGGATGTCTGTTTATAAAGATGATGAATTATAAACGCAAAAGAAATCACTATACAGATTAATAAAAAACAACAGAAGCGAGAGTGGATTCTTCACAATATTATAAAAGAACGCTAGAAACGTATAAATATTAGAATCAAAATCATAGACCCATTGAAAATCAAAAAAAGCAGCTAGATAGACTACCAATACAAAAACAACTAACAGCCCTACTGTATAAGCTATATATTGTAGTAGTGTACGTTTATAAATCTTCTTTAAGATTGTATTAGTTTCCATATCATCCATCCTTTATTTTTCAATCTTATAGCCCACTCCATAAACCTTCTTTATATATTTAGGATTTCTTCCACCATCATGCATCTTTTCACGTAAGTGTCTAATATGCACCATGATTGTATTATTATCTCTCTTATAATAATCTTCTCCCCAAACCTTTAAGAATAAATCGTCACTCTTTACAACATTTCCTCTATGAAGACATAATTCCCATAATATCGCAAATTCTGTTTTAGTTAGTTCTATCTTCTTTTCATTAAAATAGAATTCTCTTGTATCATTATTAATACGTATTCCTCTAAAATCTATTTCATTCTTTTCTTCTTTTTCATTATAGTTCTTATAACGTCTTAGCTGTGCTTTGACTCGTGCAACAAGTTCTAACGGCTGGAATGGCTTAGTGACATAATCATCTGCACCAATACTTAAACCATTGATTTTATCAATATCCTCTACCTTTGCGGTTACAAAAATAATAGGAAACTTATACTTTCTTCTTAATGTATTGCATAAAGAAAAACCATCCATATCAGGCATCATCACATCTAAGATAGCTAAATCAATCTTTAAATCATCAATATCTCTTAATACATCCTGACTAAAATAGTACTTATATACAGTAAAATTCTAATTTTCTAAATAGATTTGTATTAAATCTGTAATCTCTTTCTCATCATCTACAACTAATATATTCATAAATATCCCCTCTTATGCATCATTATATCATTTACATTCCTATCAATTATTAATACTTTCTTAATTATTAAAAATTCCCTCTAGAGTTAGTCATAAATAATATGATATGATAATCGCATTGTGTGGAGGGAAATAAACATGAAGAACATGACTAAAGGAAAACCATTAAAGCTTATATTCTTATTCGCATTACCACTTATGTTAGGTAATATCCTGCAGCAATTATATACAATGGTAGATACAATGATTGTAGGACAGTTCTTAGGTGTTAATGCCTTGGCGAGTCTAGGCGCCGCAGACTGGATCAACTGGGCTATTTTAGGAATAGTAATGGGCTTTACACAGGGATTCTCTATTCGTATCTCACGTACTTTTGGAGCTGAAGATTATGGAAATATGAAAAGATCTATGCATATGATTTTCTTCTTATGTGCTTTCTTTTCTATCCTTACAACAGTTGTTGCAGAATTATCTATCGTTCCATTATTAACTATATTAAATACACCATCTAACGTTATTCAAGGTTCTATTACGTATTTAAGAATCATGTCCGGTGGTTTGACAATTACAATGTTTTATAACTGTTTTTCTAGTATATTACGTTCTTTAGGTGATAGCAGTACACCATTACTCGCAATGATTGGTGGAGCAATCACAAATATCTGTTTAGATTTATTATTTGTAGTGGTATTTAAATGGGGTATTGCAGGTGCTGCGATTGCAACATTATTAGCACAATTCTTAACTGCAATATTCTGCCTCTATATGTTGAAGAAGGAATTACCATTCAAGTTAGAACTAACAAAATTTAAGTTCGAAAAAAAGATCATCAAGAACTTATTACAGTTAGGTTCACCTCTTGCCTTCCAGAACCTCATTATTTCTATTGGTGGTATTATGGTACAGTCAGTAGTCAATCGTTTTGGATTCTTATTTATTGCAGGATTTACTGCCACAAATAAGTTATATGGTTTATTAGAAGTAGCCGCTATTTCATTTGGTTATGCTATTACAACATTTAATAGCCAGAACCTAGGTGCTAAGCAGTATGAACGTATTAAAAAAGGTGTCGCACAGGCTGCCTTCTTATCATTCTGTACTTCAGTGATTATTGGTGGTTCTATGATTCTATTTGGTAAGCATATCTTATTACTCTTTATTTCAGGTACACCTGATCAGATTAATAAGGTCCTTACTATTTCTTATAAGTATCTCTTCATCATGGCAGTATGTCTACCAATTCTTTATATGCTTCATTCATATAGAAGTGCCTTGCAAGGAATGGAAAATACATTTATACCAATGGTATCAGGTATTGTGGAACTATTTATTCGTGTAGGTGTTGCCCTCATCTTCCCTATATTCTTAGGACAGAATGGTATTTATCTTGCAGAAGTACTTGCATGGACTGGTGCAGCAGTACTGCTTTATATATCATATAAAATAAAAATACATGCATTATTAAAAGGCAATAGTGAGATGGCTTAGTCATCCTCTATTGCCTTTTTTGCATCATTAAATTTACCTATTTAGAATCGCCCATTGATATTTTCATTTAATTTGTTAAAAATCTGAAAGCATCTCTATCGAAGTGCCTTGAGATTTTATTTTACTACAACACTTACAAGATTGTTGTATTTAGGTGAACACTTTTAAAATGCTTTTTTACAACTTCTCTTGTATGTTCTTGATCAATTGTACAGCCGTACTGACCATTATCTGCATCTTCAAATTCCATACATTCCAAAAAGATACGTGATATTTTTCAATTTGAATTACCTAATTGAATATATTCTATTATTGTTCCTCCTGTCTTATGACTTCTTTTAATGAAAATTGATGCTGATCATACTGATAAACAAAAATACAACAATTTCCAAAACCTTTATTTAACTCTTCCGTAGGATCTTGAATAGCTCTTAAAAAATTAAAACATGCGCCACTATGAGATACTACCAAAACATTTTCATGATCTTCCCTATCCATAATTTCCGTTAACGTCTTCATCATTCTATCTCTCGTTGTATTTGAAGATTCTCCACCAAATTGGATATAAAAAGTTTCACAATCTTTTGGACTAAGGTGTTTATTTAATCTTTCACTTTCTCCTTCAAGTTCTCCATAAAAATTTTCTTTTAATCCTTTTAATCTTGTATAAGGCATATCTACAATCAACTCTAAAGTATCACTACATCTTTCACTTGTAGAACAATAGGCATGATCAAAAGTAATGCCTTTTTTAGAAAAATAATCTCTTGCTTTTTGCGCCTGCTTGATTCCCTTTTCAGTTAATGGGGAATCACACCAGCCTTGAATTTTATGTTGAACATTAAATAATGTTTCGCCATGACGCATAAGATATAATGTTTTCATCTTATTTACTTCCTTTCATATGAACTAACCAAACTTATCATAATATATATAAGAATAAATAGCGAAAGACAAAAAGGTACTTCTATCCATAAGTAGACAAATAGCGGTAATTATCTATATGGAGAATGATCTTTCAATAGATCCTTTAAACCTAAGTAACACATATGATTGATGTTGTCTACAAGTTCATCTATTGATTCTTTCATACCATCTAGAATCCATTGAAGAACCATGCTATGAAAAGCATTGGTATCGTAAAGTGTCTCAAATTTAAATTCTTTGGATAATGAAATTCCTTTTTATATTTTCTATTATAAAATTTAGAAACAATTAAGTCTTCTAATTATTCATTCGTTAAAGCATTGTAACTTTTTCCTTTAAATATCATCTTTCTCAAATGATGTTTCATTTCCATACTTTATCGCTTCGTTGATATTATAATATCATATCCTCTCTTACTATCATGAAAAAATCGTCCATCAATCAAAAAAAGACACCTCCTAAGAGATGCCTTAACGAATTATTTAACTACAATATTTACAATCTTGTTAGGAACATAAATGATTTTCTTAATTTCTTTACCATCAGTATGTGCCTTAACATTTTCAAGTTCTAATGCCTGCTGTTTAACAGATTCAGCTTCCTGATCCTTATTAATAGATAAACGTCCACGTACTTTACCATTTACCTGTACTGCAATTTCAATTGTAGATACAACAAGCTTGTCTTCTTCATATGTTGGCCATGCTTCATAAGCGATTGTTCCTTCATGACCAAGTTTTTCCCACATTTCTTCACAGATATGAGGTGCAATACATGAAAGCATCTTAACGATACCTTCTGCATATGGCTTATAAACTGCTTTAGCCTTATATGCTTCATTGATGAAGATCATCATCTGTGAGATAGCAGTATTAAAGCCAAGGTTTTCATAGTCTTCAGTCACCTTCTTAACTGTTGAGTGATATACGAAGTCTAATGAACCATCATTTGTATCAGTTAACTTATCAGATTCAACAAATAATCTATAAACACGTTCTAGCCATTTCTTTGAACCTTCTACACCTGTTTCACTCCAAGGTTTAGATGCTTCAAGAGGACCCATAAACATTTCATATAAACGTAATGTATCTGCACCATATGCTTCTACAATATCATCTGGATTAATAACATTACCCTTTGACTTAGACATCTTCACACCATTTGGGCCAAGAATCATACCCTGATGGTATAGCTTCTTGAATGGTTCTTTAACTGGTACGATACCCTTGTCATATAAATAATTATTCCACATACGTGAATATAATAAGTGTCCTACTGCATGTTCAGGTCCACCAACATATAAGTCAACTGGCATCCAATGCTTTAATAATTCTGGATCTGCAATAGCCTTATCGTTATGTGGATCAATATATCTTAAGAAGTACCAAGAAGATCCTGCAGAACCAGGCATTGTACTTGTTTCTCTCTTACCCTTTTTACCATCTACTTCTACACTAACCCAGTCAACTGCCTTATCTAATGGAGAAGAACCAGTCTTTGATGGACTATAATCTTCAAGTTCAGGTAAGATAAGTGGTAACTGATCATCGCTTAATGCAACAGATGTTCCATCATCAAAGTTAATGATTGGAATTGGTTCACCCCAATATCTCTGTCTTGCGAAGATCCATTCTCTTAAACGATAGTTAACATGCTTAGAACCACAATGATGTTCTTCTAACCAGTCTAACATCTTATCGATTGCTTCCTGTTTATCTAAACCATTTAAGAAGTCAGAGTTAATATGTACACCATCCTGTGTCCATGCTTCCTTAGTAACATCTCCACCTTCTAACACTGGAATAATATCGATACCAAACTTCTTTGCGAAAGCATAGTCACGATCATCATGTGCAGGAACAGCCATGATAGCACCTGTTCCATACCCAGCTAATACATAGTCAGAAATCCAGATTGGAATCTTCTTACCATTTACTGGGTTGATTGCATAAGCACCAATGAAGACACCAGTCTTTTCTTTATTTAATTCAGTTCTTTCAAGTTCTGACTTAGTTGCACATACATCTAAGTAAGCTTTTACTTCATCCTTCTTATCAGGAGTCGTAATCTTTTCTACTAATTCATGTTCTGGTGCTAATACACAATAAGTAGCACCGAATAATGTATCACAACGTGTTGTGAATACTGTGAATTTATCATCATAACCATCTACCTTAAAATCAACATGAGCACCGATTGATTTACCAATCCAGTTTCTCTGAATTTCTTTAGTAGATTCTGGCCAATCAACTTCTTCTAATCCTGCAAGTAATCTTTCAGCATATTTAGGAATATCAATAACCCACTGTTTCATATTCTTACGAATAACTGGGAATCCACCACGTTCACTCTTACCATCGATGATTTCATCGTTTGCAAGTACTGTACCTAATTCTTCACACCAGTTAACAGGAATATCTACATATCTAGCTAAACCATCTTCATATAACTGTTTGAAAATCCACTGAGTCCATTTATAGAAGCTAGGATCACAAGTAGATACCTGCTTATCCCAGTCAAATGAGAAACCTAACATCTTTAACTGTTTAGTGAAAGTCTGAATATTCTTTAATGTAAATCCTTCAGGGTGGTTACCTGTCTTGATTGCATACTGTTCAGCAGGTAAACCAAATGAGTCAAATCCCATTGGATGTAATACGTTATATCCCTGCATTCTCTTCATTCTTGACATGATGTCAGTTGCTGTATATCCTTCTGGATGTCCAACATGAAGACCTTGTCCTGATGGATAAGGGAACATGTCTAAGGCATAGTATTTAGGCTTTGAGAAATCATAAACATCTGTTTCGAATGTCTTATTCTCTTCCCAGTATTTCTGCCATTTCTTTTCTGCTATCTTATGATCATAAGTCATAATTTTGTCTCCTCCACTTTTAAAATAAAAAAAGTCCTCATGTCTAAGGACGAGAACTCGCGGTACCACCTTAGTTCATGAAGACTGATTCATGCGCTTAATGCTTTAACGCAGCAATACGTGATCTGCTTATCACAGACCCATCTCCCTAGCGAGTTCAATGGATAACTTTACTTATTCACACCAGCCATAAGTTCTCTTAAAAAGTATGACCATCTACTACTCTAGTTCCTTGACTTTTATATACTTACACACTTTATCATAATTTCCCGTTATTTGCAAGAAGTATCATCTCATTTTAAGGATGCGGGATGGATTGAGCTTGATAATATAAAGAATACTAAACAGTGTAGAAAAACAAACTAATAAGAAAGAACCAATCCACAATATCAACATAATAAGAGGTTGGAATGTAAGATGCATAGGAAAGTCTGTAATCTGTGGGATTATTTGATTCATTATCTTCATAATGCCAAGTAATATGAGAGATGCTGTCACATAGCTATAAGAATGAAGAATCAAACATTGATAGAAAGACATCTTGAAAATATGTATCTTCTTTTCACCATAGGCCTTCATGATGGCATGATCCTTCTTTAAATGCATCGCATGAAGAATCATGATTTCCATAATCATAAATATAGAAGAAAGTATTGTGAGAATAGAGAATACCACTAGAACCATCTGGATTCTATTCATATTCTGATTAAAAGTTTTTTGAGTTGATTCCCCCATTGCTTTAAACTCATATTCAGGATAATTCTTTTTTAAAGAATCTATAATGGATTTATCTTCCTTATATTTCAACATACCATATCTTGCAGTCGGTGTTTGATTAAAGATGGACTCTATCCAATGATAATTGGCATATTCATACATATAAAAGGCATCATAATTATAGGTTTGTGGAGAAATACCAACTATCTTTACTTCTTTTCCTTTTATCTTTAATTGATGCTTATAATAGATTGTCCAAGTTGTATTAAGTAATGTATTGACCTTATTCTTTTGTGCAAGCTTTCTTGCAGTAGAGAGAGGTACCGCAATTTCATCATTATTTTGTGGAGCTCTACCATATATATAATGAGTGGTATAGGACGAGTCATCAGATATAAACAGAACTTCATTCTTCTGATATCTTTGACTATTATGAGAGATTCCCATGAGATCATAATCATCAAGATTTAAATAATGATAGGATGCTTCATTGAAATGAGTCAAAGAGAGCGGATCATCATTACGTAATTTATAAGTAATAGACTTTTGTGGAATCAATGAAGAAAGATATTGATAAATAGTATTACGAAAAGAGAATGTAAAGGTAAATGTCATCATCAAACATAATAATGCGATAGATAGAGAAAATGACATCTGAAAAAATCTTTTACGACTGCTTAAGAATGATTGGATAGTTAATTTAAGTATAGGAAAATGACACCTTTTATTATTACTATGATTCTCTTTAGGATAACTTTCTATCTTTTGAATAAGTGTATCCTTTATAATACATCCATCCTTCATCTCTATAATACGATCACTATATTGTTTTACTGATGCTTCATCATGGGATACAAATAATACAAGAGAAGAATGAGAACGCTGCTTCAACATCTTTAATACTCTCTCTGCATTATCTGGATCAAGTGAAGCTGTTGGTTCATCACATAGAATAATATCTGGATCATAATAAAGTGCACGCTCTATCGCTGTTCGTTGTCTTTGTCCTAAGGAAAGATCATTAACTGAAGTATTCTTGAATTGTTTAGTCAATGTTTCATCCAGTATGTAGGATGATTTATGAAAGTAGTCATAGAGACGTATATTATTATTAATAGAAAGCCAAGGTATAAGATGAAAGTCCTGAAAAATGATAGAAACTTTCTTATTCTTCTCATATATCACTTCTCCTGAGTAATCATGATCAAGTCCAGCAATAATATGAAGTAAAGTACTTTTCCCACATCCACTTGGCCCAACAAGTGATACAAATCCTGTATCAGGAAGAGTACAAGCAATGTTTTCTAAGACATGTTCATGTAGATAACGCTTGTTGATTGATTTAAGTTGAATCATATTATTCCTCCCTGAGTAATGAGACTATACTTTCTTTCTTAATACGAATAAACGGTGCAGATGCAGAAAGTATGAGTATAAGAAGATAGAGAAAATAGAAAATAATATAGAAATAATAAGGAGATGCAAGACATGTAAAATGGAAATACCTCTTAAAGAATGTGAGCGGGAGAATAGAAAGAATAATAATAAACATCACTATGCTGATAGAGTAAATAAATGTGCCTATAATAAGTATTTCTATCTTTGATTCACGCTGTAATTGTTTATAAGATGCACCCATAGAAATTTTCAAAGCAAGAGAACGGCTTCTTTCTAAATATAAAGAAGAGAAGACTGTTTTTGTAAGTTCTATTGCCACAAATAAGCTAATCATCATATAAACTAACGCAATCATACGACCAATAGAAATAAGTGTTCCATAACTCATCTTCTTCATATATACATCATTATCTACTTCATAGTTCTTTTCATAACGTTTAATAAGAGTTTCAGAATCCTTTGTGACTACATCTATTTTGTCATCTCTTAATAAATCTGGATATTTTTTATCTATATCATGATGGAAACAAACCAATTGATCTTGGTAGAAATTATCTTCTATTACTCCCACTACTTTATATGTTTCATTTTCTAAGAGGTGACATGTGAATTCTGATTTAAGTTTATGAGATAAATTATTGGTGATAATGACTTCATTTGTATGATGAGGCAGATGTCCTGATATTAATTTAATATGTTTTGTCTTTTTAGGTAAACGAATCAACAAGGCATTAACTCCTTTGATATACCCACTTTCTATATCAAAATGTTTAGTACCTTTTTCTTTTAAAGACAATGGTTCTCCATCATGACTGGATATAGTTACAATATCTTTAAGTGGTGCTTCCATGTAAGATTTCTCTATAGAGGTAGAAAGACCATTTAAACCGCTTATAATCACTAGAGATGTTACAATGACTAATATCTGAAAAAGTGAGAGTAATGCGAGTCTCTTTCTTTCTCCCAATACTTCTTTAAAACTATAACGCATAGAAAAGTGTTTCTTATGTTGAGGAATAAGTACTTCTTTATCTATATGATTGTCTTTAATTGTATGTAATGTCTGGTTCTTCATCTCCATGAGTACATCGACATATTCATCTAATAGGGATGTATCATGAGAAACAACGATGACTAAACGATCTTCAGATACTTCCTTTAAGAGTGTCATAACCTCTTTTGCCTGTTTATAATGGAGGGCACCTGTAGGTTCATCACATAAAAGTACAGGTGCATCCTTTAACAAGGCACGAGCAATAGATACACGTTTCATCTGTCCAATAGAAAGTTCATCAGGATATCTTTTCATAAGCTTTTCTATTTTTAAGCGCCTAATAATCTTATCCATCTTTTTCTTATCAAAATCAATCTGTCCAAAATAACATCCAGCCATGATATTCTCTTCTACTGTATAAGAAGGAATAAGATCATTATTCTGTTTAATAAAGCCTATCATCTTACTAAATTTTTTATCTATCACTTCATGATTAAAAGTGATTGTGCCATTATATTGCAGTAATCCACATAAACAATATAGAAGTGTAGACTTTCCACAGCCTGAAGATCCTTTGATTCCTACTAAACCAGTATCTGGAAATATATAATTCACATGATCCAATATACAAATATCATAACTCACAGTTAAGTCTTTAAGTTCTAGCATATTTTTCCCTCCATTTTATGTTATAATGAGCCAGGTGATAAAAAATGAATCCTTTTCCATATTCTTTAGATAACAAGCGTTATCATACATACAATTATTTTTTAAAAACGAGATATCATAAAAAAGTCGCAAAGGTCTCTTTAGATGCCCATTTTACTTGTCCTAATAGAGATGGGACAAAAGGCTTTGGAGGCTGTATATTCTGTTCTGAGAAAGGTTCTGGAGACTTTATTCTAGATAGTGATTCTCTTTTAGAACAGTTTAAAGCAGGTGCAGAAGTAATGAAAAAAAAGTGGCCTGAAGCTGTCTTTATTCCCTACTTCCAGGCATATACAAATACCTATGCTTCTTTAGATCAGTTAAAGAAGATCTATGAACCATTTATTGGTATGAAGGATGTTGTTGGTATTGCGATTGCGACACGTGCAGACTGCCTCACTGAAGAAATATGTGCTTATTTAGAAGAATTATCTAAAAAAACGGATGTCTATATAGAATTAGGCTTACAGACTATTCATGATACTACTGCAAAAGAAATCAATCGTTGTCATACTTATCAGGAATTCTTAGATGGACTCTCTATGTTAAGAAGACATCATTTAGAAGTCTGTGTGCATATTATTAATGGTTTACCTAATGAAACAATAGAGATGATGTTGGAGACTGCAAAAGCGGTAGGAAAACTAGATATTCAAGGTATTAAGATTCATAATCTCTATGTGACTCAGAATAGTCGTCTTTATAAGCTCTATTATCCTTTCAAGATGTTAGAAAGAGATGAATATATTTCTTTAGTTGCAAGACAATTAGAATATATTCCAAGTCATGTAGTCATAGAAAGACTTACTGGAGATGCACCATTAGAAGAATTAGTAGCTCCTTTATGGTCTATTAAGAAAACAACAATTTTGAATGATATCGATAAATATATGAAAACTCAGGATATTATGCAGGGAGATCTTGTGTCCCTCAAATAATATATACGAAGAAAAAGAAAGAATTTCTTAAGGACATAAAAAAAATCTGGCCAAAAGCCAGATTTCTTTTTATTATTCTTCTGTTTCAAGAAGACCATATCCACCATCTCTACGTTTATAGACAACACATACTGTATTTGTTTCGATGTCCTTATAAACGAAGAATGAATGACCAATGAGTTCCATCTGCATGATAGCTTCTTCCATGTCCATTGGTTTAGGATTAATTGTTTTTGTCTTAACGACAACATCTTCTTCTTCAGGTTCTTCAAGAGCTTCTAAAGTGTTAATGTTGAAAGCGAGTTTATTATTCTTTGACTTTCTACTTAACTTTGTTTTGTACTTTCTGATCTGTCTTTCTAGCTTATCGATAACTAAATCGATTGCTTCATAAAGATCATCACTTGTTTCTTCTGCACGAAGAAGAACATGCTCTGTAGGAATTGTAACTTCAATTTTCTGACCAAATGGATAAGTTCTAATTAAAACCTTAGCCTCCACATCTTGTCCCATGATGAAGTACTTGTCGAGCAATGCTAGTTTTTTAGTAATTTTATCCTCAATAGCATCTGTAATTGTAACATTTTTACCTCTGACAATAACTTTCATAATTAATTCCTCCTTTACAATTCTTTCTATAACTATATTATACATAAAAAAAACTAAAAAAACACTCTTGACATAAAATATAAAAAAAGAAGACGTTAATGTCTTCTTTAAGCTAAGTATTTCTTTAAGTCTTCTACTTTATTTAATTTTTCCCATGGGAATTCAACATCAGTACGACCAAAGTGTCCATAAGCAGCTGTTGGGCCATAGATTGGATTTAATAAATCTAATGTATTGATGATACCCTGAGGAGTTAAATCAAATTCTTTCTTGATTGCATCTAAGATGACTTCATCAGCTACCTTACCAGTTCCATAAGTATCAACATGCACACTTGTAGGATCCTTTACACCAATTGCATAAGATAACTGGATTTCAATACGATCACATAATCCTGCTGCAACAATGTTCTTAGCGATATAACGAGTGATATAAGCTGCACTTCTATCTACCTTTGATGGGTCTTTACCAGAGAATGCGCCTCCACCATGTCTTGCCATTCCTCCATAAGTATCAACAATGATCTTACGTCCTGTTAAACCAGTATCACCATGAGGACCACCAATAACAAATCTTCCTGTTGGATTGATGAATACCTTGTAATCTTCATTCATATGATGTTTTCTTACAACTTCCTTCATGATCTTTTCTTTAATGAATGTCTTGAATTCTTCTTCATTGAAATCTGGATCATGCTGGATTGACATAAGGATTGTATCAACCTTTGGATTATTTTCATCTGTATAATCAATAGTTACCTGTGATTTCATATCAGGTCTTGCATGTTTGAATGTACCGTTATGTCTTAATTCACTTGCATAACGTACTAATTCGTGAGCCATAGAGATTGGTAAAGGCATATATGTTTCAGTTTCATTTGTTGCATAACCAAACATGATACCCTGGTCACCTGCACCACCTACTTCTACATTTGTACCTAATGCGATATCACTAGACTGTGTATCCATTACTACCTTGATTTCACAAGTATCTGCATCAATACCTAAATCTTCAGCAGTATAGCCAATTCTTCTCATAACATCACGAGCCACTGCTTCATAATCTACTTTCGCATTTGTTGTAATTTCTCCACCAATGACTAATAAATTAGTTGTTGCAAAACATTCACAAGCTACACGTGAATATTTGTCCTGTCTTAAGCATTCATCTAAAATTGCATCACTGATCTGATCACAAAGCTTATCTGGATGTCCTTCTGATACAGATTCTGATGTAAATAAGTTCTTTTCCATTTTTTCTTTTCCTCCTGTAATAAAAAAGCTCTCCTCAAAGAGGAAAGCGTACTAATCTGCTTCCTCTTATTGTTCAAGTAATACTTGCTTGGTCAAGGCACCTTCTATATAAGGGTTGCCACCACTTTAAAACGATCCTCATCTGTGTGGTTCTGAATAAGAGTATAAAAATATTTAATTAAATTGCCTGTACTTCAATAACGCCTGGGACTTCTTCTACTAAAATCTGTTCAACACCATCTTTAATAGTAGAATCTAACATCATGCATCCCGCACATGCACCAAGCATATGTACATAAACGATGCCGTCTTTGAAATCAACGAATTCTAAGTCTCCACCATCTCTTTGTAGATAGGGTCTCAACTTATGAATGACTTCCTTAATGGCTTCAATCTTTTCTTCCATGATTTCACCTCGCTTCTGCTTGACCATTATAACACACAAAATAAAAAAGAAAAGTGATATACCCTATAGAATCACTAAAAAACATACTTATTTATTAGACAATTTTATTAGATTGCACATTTTTAAGCATAATTCACTGTTTTTTGTACATATTCTATGATTCTTACCAAGCATAATAAAAGAACCCCTGAGGGTTCTTCAACGTTATTCATCACTGTTATTTTTAATATAATCCAATACAAAATGAATGACATAGAGTACGACAATCATCCATCCTACAGACATAAGAACATATCTACACAATTCAATATCCCATATTCCAGCTTCAAACTTATAGTTACTTACTATAGTTGGAACTTGTGTGAGTATATAGAGTAATGCAGCAACCAAAATATATAATATTTTTTTCTTCATATGGTTCTCCTCTACTGTGTTAGCATATACTAACTATACCATACTCATTTTTTTGTAAAGTATATCATATTAAATACAAATTATTTATCTTTTTCACATTAAAGAATTATTATTATCTATTCTTTTATCACTATTATAATTATGCTATAATGCAGTTGATTGGAGGCGTGCAATGGAACATCAAGTTCATGTAGGTGACATTGTTGATGTGACCATTACTGGTATTCAACCATATGGTGCATTTGCTTTATTGCCTGATGGAAGTAGCGGATTAATCCATATATCAGAAATATCTGATGGATTTGTTCGTGACGTAAATCAATTTGTCTTTTATGGAGAACAGGTTAAGGTAAAAGTCATTGATATAGATAACGTCCATCACCAGGCAAGGCTTTCTTTAAAAGCAGTCGCGAAAAAGAGACGTTTTCGCAAAAGAAAGTCAATCGTGGAAACACCTAAGGGTTTTAATCCACTAAGAGAAATGATGCCTCGATGGATCAGTCGAGGAATCGCAAAGGAGGAAGATGTATGATCAACGTTGATTTAAGTAAAGCTAAATTAACAGAAAGCATGGAATCATATAAGGACAGAGTCGCAGAAGTTCATGATATGATCCACAACAAAACAGGAGCAGGTAATGACTTTTTAGGATGGGTTGACTTACCTACTAACTACAACAAGACTGAAGTAGAAAACATTAAGAAAAAAGCTGCAGAATTATCTGAAGAAATTGATGTTTTATTAGTTTGTGGTATCGGTGGTTCTTATTTAGGCGCAAGAGCTGCTATTGAAGCAATCAATGGTCTTTACCCAACAAACAAGGTTCAGATCATCTATATTGGTAATACATTCTCTGCTACTTATTTAGCACAGGTTAAGAACTATGTAAAAGATAAAGAATTCGGTATTAATGTAATTTCTAAGTCTGGTACAACAACTGAAACTTCAGTTGCTTTCAGAATCTTCAAAGAATTACTTGAAGAAACTAAGGGTAAAGAAGTAGCTCAGAGAAGAATTGTTGCTACTACAGATGCTCATAAGGGTGCATTAAAGACTTTAGCTGACCAGGAAGGTTATACAGAATTCGTAGTTCCTGATGATATCGGTGGACGTTATTCTGTATTAACTGCAGTAGGTTTATTCCCTATCGCAATGGCTGGTATCGATGTTGATGCAATGTTAAAGGGTGCTAAAGATGCACAGGATAAATACAACAATCCAGATCTTCTTACAAACGATGCTTATCAGTATGGTGTTGCAAGACAGATGTTATTAAAGGCTGGTTACCCAGCTGAAATGTTTGTAACTTATAACTTACAGTTGCAGCAGACTGCTGAATGGTGGAAACAGTTATTTGGTGAATCTGAAGGTAAAGAAGGAAAAGGTATCTTACCTACAAGTGGTACTTTCTCAACTGACCTTCATTCATTAGGACAGTTCATCCAGGAAGGTTCTAAAGTTTTATTCGAAACTGTATTAAAGATCAAAGAACCTCAGATGAACTTAGAAATCCCTAGTGATGCAGAAAACTTAGATGGTTTAAACTATTTAGCTGGTAAGACAGTTGATTATGTTAACCAGAAAGCATGTGAAGGTACTATTGATGCCCATGTAAATGTTGGTAACGTACCTAACATCCAGATCACTCTTGATCATGTTGATGCATATAGCTTTGGTTATATGGTATACTTCTTCGAAAAGGCTTGTGCAATGAGCGTTTACCTATTAGGTGTTAACCCATTCAACCAGCCAGGTGTTGAAGTTTATAAAAAGAATATGTTCAAGCTTTTAGGTAAGCCTGGATATTAATAAGAAATCCCGCACTTGCGGGATTTTTTTGTACAATGTGATAAGTTTGTAAGATATTGTGATGTTTTTCACAAAGTATAGTAGATAATCTTTTTTTAATCAGTATAATGGAAGTTAGATAATGTTAAAAAGATAGTAGTGAAGCAGAAGAAATTGTTCTTCTGTTTTCATTTTACTAGAAAGGAGACAAACATGAAGAACATTACTATTATGGGTGGTAGCGTTCTAGGATCACAGATTGCATTCCAGGCAGCATATTGTGGTTTTGATGTAACAATCTGGTTAAGAAGTGAAGGCAGTATTGGACGTACACAGCCTAAGCTTGATTCTATCAAGCAGTCTTATATTGATGCAATTAATCTCATGGATATTGATAAATCTATCAATACATGGTGTATGGGTATTGCAGGCTATGATGATTTCGATAAGGAGAACTGCCTAGAAAAGGTAGAACGTGCTTATTCTACAATCAAGCTAGAGCTTGATATGAAAACAGCAGTTAAACATGCTGATTTAGTCATTGAATCTATGACAGAAAATATGGAAGCTAAGAAGGATGTCTATATAAAGATGGCTCCCCTACTTCCTGATAAGACAATTCTAGTGACTAATTCTTCTACTATGCTTCCTAGCAAATTAGCTAAATTTACTGGTAGACCTGATAAGTTCCTTGCCTTACACTTTGCAAATACAATTTGGAAAAATAATATAACAGAAGTTATGATGCAGGATAAAACAAATAAAGCATATTTTGATGAAGTCATGAAGTTTGCGAAAGAGATTAGAATGATTCCATTACCTGTCAATAAAGAGAAGTCTGGTTATCTACTCAATTCTATGTTATTTCCATTACTATTCTCAGGTTTGGATTTAATGGTCAATGGTATCTCTGATCCTGAAAGTATCGATAAGGCATGGACTTTAGGTACTGGTGCACCTAAAGGACCGTTCCAGATTCTTGATACAGTAGGATTAAAGACTGCTTATGAGATTGTAGGTATGTATGTAAAGATTCCTGGTTTCTTAGCACCTTATAATTTTAAAGGTATGCATAAGATGTTGAAGTCATATATTGATCAAGGAAAACTAGGATATAGTACTGGTGAAGGATTCTATAAGTACAAAACAATAAGTAACTAATCTATCATAAATGCCAGGAGTTTAAAACTCCTGGCATTAATTTTTACATCGTATTTATATAAATTGTTTCTTATCCAACTCAATAAATATTCTTTCTGCCTCATCTAATATTATAATTCTCTTTTCGTATTATAGAACTAGAAGTTATTCAGGTAATAATTC
>UMIN01050687.1_pt1 | contig 34764 bp, 36 predicted proteins | sample 1965811 | NCBI WGS metagenome assembly UMIN01 (sample SAMEA4836123, study PRJEB28245) | human gut metagenome | biome: gut microbiome; material: fecal sample | place: Denmark | collected 2008
GTTAACGACCTACTCCCTTTCCAGGGGAGCCCCTTCGGCCAACTTGGGTACTTCTCCAAAATGCCCTAATCTAAAATCTATATGTTTGACACGTGCGCCTCATTTTCCTCAAATGTTCGCAAATGCCGAACGGAGAGGGTGGGATTCGAACCCACGCGCCCTTGCGGACAAACGGTTTTCAAGACCGCCTCGTTATGACCACTTCGATACCTCTCCAGCTAATCTTTCACACCGACTTTGTCAGCGCAAAATGTATATTACCATCATTGTTCTTTCATGTCAATATACTTTTACAAGTTTTTTTCTGTTTTTCCTCGTTTTTCCGAAATTCCCTATTCTTTATAATGATATCCGCAATTTCAAGGTCTTCTGGTGTCGTAATTTTTATATTTTCATAGGAACCTAAAACCAATTTCACCTTGCATCTACCTTCTTGTTCTACCACCATGGCGTCATCTGTAATCAGATGCATTTTTCTCTTCCGAATATTTTCGTGAGCTTCGCGCAGTATATTATAGGAAAAAACTTGTGGCGTCTGCACATTCCACACCAGTTCTCGCGACGGTGTCTCAGACACATATCCTTCACTGTCTGCTACCTTCACCGTATCCTTCGATGGTACCCCCACAACACAAGCCCCGCACTCTCTCACCGCCGCAAAAGCCCTATCCAAAATATCCTCTGTGATCATCGGTCGTGCTCCATCATGTACAAAGACATAATCTGTGTCTGCACACGCCAGCAGTCCCTGATAGACAGAGTCATACCGCTCTTTTCCTCCTGGAATGATCTTGGCTACTTTCGTGATTTGATATTTTTCTACAATCTCTTTTCGACAGTATTCCAGACTCTCTTGCCCTGTCACCAGGATAATTTCATCCATCCACTCACATTCCTGAAAACATCTCAGAGAATAATAGAGAACCGGATGCCCTTGAATTGACAAAAATTGTTTCTGTATTTTTGTCTTCATTCTCTTTCCCTGTCCTGCCGCCAGAACAATCGCCGTACACTTCTCACCCATCTTAACGCTCTCCTAACTTCAAATTCGGAATCGCATTCAAATCCCAGCCATGCCTGGTCCCTTTTTGATACTCATAGTAAGCAGCTACGCCAATCATCGCAGCATTATCGGTACAGAAAATCGGTGACGGATGATAAAACAGGCAACCATTTCTCTCACAGGCATCCTTCATCGCCTGTCTTAAATGACGGTTTGAAGCCACCCCTCCCGCCACAGCTACTTTTTCCATCTGATAGTCTTTTGCTGCCTGCATCGTATGTTCCACCAGTACTTCTATCACAGCCTTCTGGAAGGATGCTGCTAAATCTGCTGCATTTACCTCCTGCCCCCGCATTTTAGCTTGATTCAGATAATTCAGCACTGCCGATTTCACTCCGCTGAAGCTAAAATCGTAGGGTGCTCCTTCGATTTTTCCCTTTGGAAATTCGATTGCCTCTGGATTTCCCTCATCAGACAACTTGTCAATTTTCGGACCTCCCGGATATCCCAAACCGATTGCGCGGGCCACCTTGTCAAAAGCCTCCCCCGCAGCATCATCCCTAGTCCTGCCCAAAATTTCAAACTCCCCGTAATCTTTTACGATCACCAGATGCGTATGTCCCCCTGACACAATCAGACATAGAAAAGGAGGCTCCAAATCCGGATGTTCAATATAATTGGCAGATACATGCCCTTCGATATGATGTACTCCCACCAAAGGTAGCTTTTTCGCATAGCTGATGGCTTTTGCCTCGGCAACTCCCACCAAAAGAGCCCCCACCAATCCGGGACCATAAGTAACCCCTACTGCGTCCAGATCCTCCAAAGTTACTCCAGCATCTGCCAGCGCCTGTTCTATCACCTGATTAATTTTTTCAATGTGCTTTCTAGACGCAATCTCAGGAACTACACCACCATAAAGTTTGTGCAATTCAATCTGTGAAGAAATCACATTCGATAAAATTGTCCTTCCGTTTTTCACCACTGAGGCCGCAGTCTCATCACAAGAACTCTCTATCGCCAAAATTAACGTATCTTTTTCCATCTCTTCTCCATCCTAATCTATAAAATTCAGCTCGACACTTTTCCCGTCTTTTCCCAAATACGTTTCCGGGAAAATTTCTCTGGCTTCAGGAAGAAATTCATCCGGCCGCACCAAAGACGGACTATAATGTGTCAGCCACATTTCTTTTACCTTGGCTGCCTTCGCAAGAGTAGCCGCTTCTGTAAAAGTCATATGTTTATATTCTTTCGCTTTTGCTTCCTTTTCCTTTCCGCCATACATTCCTTCACAGATAAATAGGTCAGAGTTCACCGCGTTTCGCGCAATGGATTCCGTGGGCCTCGTATCCGTGGAATAAGTTACCTTAATTCCTTTTCGATCCGGACCTAACACCATATCAGGCGTATAAGTTTTCCCCGCCTCCTCGATCGTTTCCCCATTTTGCAGACGGCTCCAAAAACGCTGCGGTATCTCATGGGCATGGGCATTCTCCACCGAAAACTTCCCTTTTCGCAATATCTCCAGCGAATACCCATAGCAAACTACATTGTGGTTCACCCGAAATGCAGTAATCCGATACCCGTTCAACTCCAACACCTCTTCAGCCTTGGTCAATTCTATATACTGAATCGGAAAAGGCAGTTCCGGCGCAATAATCCTGAGCGCGTTCACCACACGTTCCACTCCTCTTGGCCCTACCAGTGTCAAAGGTTCTGTGCGATCCGCATTTCCCATTGTCAACAGCAAGCCCGGCAAACCACTAATATGGTCTCCGTGAAAATGTGTAAAACAAATCACATCAATGGGTTTAAAACTCCACCCTTTTTCCTTGATGGCCACCTGAGTCCCCTCGCCACAATCAATCAAAAGAGTACTTCCATTATATCTCGTCATTAGTGCAGTCAGCCATCTTCTCGGCAGCGGCATCATTCCACCGCATCCTAACAAACATACATCCAACATTCTTATTCAACCTTTTCTATTAATCTCAATTACATAAGCTCCGTCTCTGTCTCAATAGTAACTGGAACTTGAAATCCCTTGATAAACCTATCATAACACGCTTCACACAGAACAAAGGAATGAATCTCTCCATCTTTTTTGGAAAAGTATCCCCACTTTTTTTGTATACAGCAGACATCTTCCCGCAAAATTCCATTTTGCTTTACAATTACTCTCCCACATTGATTGCAGGTAACTTTTCTCGGTTCTCCATAGCTATCTCTCTCATAATTTCTCATAAGTACCCTCCTGCTTCTGTTCTGTCTCCAAGTATACCTGGATGAACCCAAAAGTCCAGCGGGAAATTATGTCAACTTCCACTCATAAGTATTGCATCTTCCACGGGATTTTCATAATAGTTCTTTCGAGTCCCGTCTCTTACAAAACCCAGCTTTTCATACAAACCGACTGCCGCTTGATTACTCTCTCGGACTTCCAAATGAAAAACACGAACACCCTTTTCTCGCATCTTCTCCATCGTTCCTTGCAGCAACCTGCGCCCAACACCTCTGCGCTGATATTTTCCAGAGACAGCGACCTTTACGATATCTCCTTCATCCAAAACCGTAACAATTCCACAGTAGCCTACGAGCTTCCCTTCTTCCTCAGCCACAAAAAAACAGACATCCTCTCTTAGAAAAAAAGAAAACAACCCATTCAAAGACCAAGGCACCTGAAACAATTCTTCCTCCAAAACAGCTACGCTCTCTAGATCATCCATCTCCATCTCTCGTATCTTTACCACGGTACCACCCACCTTTCTTTCGTTATTGGTCTCCTTGCTGTCTCTGTTGCCTTTCGCGCTCGGCCTGAGACAATCTTAAATATTCCGGCTGGTGTTCCGCCGCCGTCTGAACCTTTCCTTTCATATAATAGATAGTTCCCAGAGAAGCCACTGACGCAGCCCTCTGACGGTTTAGGTGCGCCGGTGCGAAATATACTGGTACCTGGCTGGCAGTCATAATCGTTTCCTTAAAGACTGGTACCCCGTCTCCTAGAAAAGTCACTGCCTCTCCCAGTTCATTAAGTTCTTCCAAAATCTCATGGATTCCCACAGCCTTCTGTGCCTCTACGATCTGAAAATCCCCATTCACAAAACGGTATATCCCTGTATAGACTTGACTGCGACGCGCATCCATAATAGGACAAACAACACCTTGCGCGCCATATAGATTATATGCCAAAGCATCTACAGTTGGTACGGAAATCAACGGTTTTTTCAATGCCAGCCCCAGCCCTTTTGCAGTCGCCGCCCCTATCCTAAGCCCTGTAAACGATCCGGGACCCGCTGCCACCGCAATCCCGTCGATCTGTTCTAAATCCAACTCCAGCATCTTCACAATCTCATCCAACATTGGAAGCAGCGTCTGTGAGTGTGTTTTCTTGTGATTGACCGTGTACTCACTCAAAAGCACATCGTTTTCCACTATTGCCACAGATGCCACCAGCCCGGAACTGTCAATTCCTAAAATTTTCATTCCAAATTCACCCCTTCCAACGTAATTCTGCGGTAATCAAATCCTTTTTCCAAATTTTTTTCTATAACAATAGAAATTACATTCTCTGGCAGGATTTCCTGAATTAAATTCGCCCACTCGATCAGACAAATACCGTCTCCAAAAAAATAATCGTCATATCCGATCTCCTCCATTTCTTCCACGTCACCAATTCGATAGACATCAAAATGGTAAAAAGGGAGGCGTCCCTCTTGATATTCCTGTAAAATCGTAAACGTTGGACTGCTAATCGGCTCTGTAATCTTCAACCCTGCTGCCACCCCCTGGGTCAACACGGTTTTTCCCACTCCCAGATCCCCTTCTAAGGTATAGATTTGTCCTTTCTTCGCTTGCTGACCAATTCGTCTGCCCAACTCAAAGGTCTCCTGTGCACTGTTGGTCTCATATATCATTTTATCATCCTCATTGACTATTTCTTAATTATCTCTTAACTTTTGCATTATAGCATTCCCACAAAAAATGTTCTACCTTTTTCTTGCATGATTTTTCCGATCATATTATAATAGAATTTATTCCTGTTAGATAGATCTAGGAAAATACACCAATATATAAAGGAGATTATCATGGCAAATCCAGTTGTAACCATCACCATGGAAAACGGTGACGTAATGAAAGCAGAATTATATCCGGAAATCGCGCCTAATACAGTAAATAACTTCATCAGCCTCGTCAAAAAAGGTTTTTATGATGGACTTATCTTTCACCGTGTCATCAACGGTTTTATGATTCAAGGTGGATGTCCCGACGGAACTGGAATGGGCGGTCCCGGTTACAGCATCAAAGGAGAATTCACTCAGAATGGTTTCGTAAACCAGTTAAAACATGAACCAGGCGTTCTCTCCATGGCAAGAGCCATGCATCCAGATTCTGCTGGCTCCCAGTTTTTCCTGATGCACAAGACTTCCCCTCATCTAGATGGAAGCTACGCAGCCTTTGGAAAAGTCACTGAAGGTCTGGATGTAGTTAACAAAATCGCCGAAGTTCCCACTGATTTTCGTGATAAACCTCTGGAACCCCAAGTTATTAAATCTATGGTTGTCGAGACTTTCGGCGTTGACTATCCAGACCCAGAAATACTCCATTAAGATCGGATAGGAAAAGATCTCCAAGGCACTGCTAGAGCGGTGCCTTTTTCATAATTATAGGAAAGGCCTTGTCACGCCAATGCGCGAAAATCCTTTCCTATAACATAAACGCTCTGCTAAGGATGTGCACACAACAATGAGGAATTTCACCGCAAAACGGTTTTGCGGCGGCACACAAAGTGGAACACGCCCCTCAAGATTGAGAAAGAACAGAGAACCGAAGTGGGCTTGCCCACTTTGTCTCGTTATAGGAAAGCCTCTATTACACAGAGATTCTTCTTCTCAAATCTCATAGAGCAGATACTCTCCGTCTTTTTCTGCAAAATACAGTTCCTTTACTTTCCTCATCTTAGCCTTACCGCTCGTTCCCTCAGTGATGGCCTTTTGAATCTCATCCATACTATTGACCGGAACCAAGAGCTTCAGACATACTTTTTCTGTATACTCAGCTTCCTGTATCGGAATTCTTCTCTCCCCCGCCAAATATTGTATCCTGCCGATTCCATTGTAATCTGTCTCCACAGCCAATAAGATCCCGTGCTTTCTCTCTATGATGCAGCTATTAGCCAATCCTTCCTGAACGGCTTTTGAATATGCGCGCACCAATCCGCCGGTACCCAGCAAAGTACCACCAAAATAACGAGTCACCACAACCGCCGTGTCATACAAATCTTCTCCTAACAATACATCTAACATAGGACGTCCCGCCGTCTGACTCGGCTCCCCATCATCGCTGCAACGAGTATATTCTCTGTGCTCTCCGATCACATAGGCTGAACAATTGTGTCTGGCATCCCAATATTTTTTCTTCATCTCCTCTATAAAAGCCTGGGCCTCTTCCTCACTCTTCACTGGGCGAACGTTTGCGATAAATCGAGATTTTTTCTCTACAATCTCTCCTTGTCCCCCCTCGTAGACCGTTTTATATCTCTCCAACATAACGATACCTCTAATTGTCTATTTCCTTAATATTTTGATTATATTTATATAAACTATTTAAGCCATGCGACTGCTAAGAACAAAGTGAGCAAGCCTAATTCAACTCCCTCATCCCCGCAATCTTGAAGGGCGCGTCCCATTTTCGCGCCGCCGCAAACTCTTTTTGTGGTGCATTACTTTATTGCGGCGTGCGTATCCTTATCGGAGCGCTCGTGTAGTAAAAAAGGTCTTTCATGCATTAGCGCGACAAACTCTTTCCTATTACAGAACATAACTCCAGCGCAATCTTGCTTGCAGAGAAGTTTTGATCTTATCAAACATATGGCGCTCAGCCATGAGCGAAGATTCCGACGCGTATACGGCTGAAAAGCAGTAGTTACAAATCTGAACTTACATGGCTGAATAGTTACCATTTATTCTATCATACTTTTTTTCAAAAGTCTCTGCCTGTTATTTATTAATCATTTCTAAAATGTTATCTATATTTTGTGAAGTTTTCGCTATGGGGGTTTATTTCATTTTTTTTATTTGCTATAATAAGTAGGATTATAAGGAGGAGTGCTATGAATTACGGAAAAAAATCGACTTCTAAGAAGCGTAAGGCTTTGACTTCTCGATCTTCCATGATAGAAAAACGGGCACACGTATCCGCTTTGCGGGTTTTATTCATATCTTTGCTCACCTTAGGCGTCATCGTCATCTTCGGCGGAATCGGTGCCTTTAAAGGAGTTATTGATAATGCGCCTGATGTGGATGACATCGACATTATGCCCCTCGGCTACGCGTCTTTCCTGTACGACGGAGACGGTAATCAGATTCGAAAGCTGGCAGCTCCAGATTCAAACCGTCTTCCTGTGTCCATTGACGATATCCCTCTGGATCTCCAGCACGCTGTAGTCGCCATCGAAGATGAACGTTTCTATGAACACAACGGAATAGACGTGCGCGGAATCCTCCGTGCATTTGTCAAAGGCGTCTCCGACGGTACCTTTTCAGAAGGCGCCAGTACCATAACCCAGCAGTTATTGAAGAACAATGTCTTTACAGACTGGACAAACGAATCTACCTGGCTGGAAAAATTCACACGAAAATTCCAGGAACAGTATCTGGCAATTCAGGTGGAAAAAAAGATCAATGACAAAGAAGTCATTTTGGAAAATTATCTGAATACCATCAATCTCGGTGCTGGAGCCTATGGTGTGCAGGCAGCCGCCCAGCGCTATTTTAACAAAGACGTCAAGGATTTAACCCTTTCTGAATGTGCTACCATAGCCGGTATTACACAGAACCCTACCAAATACAATCCGATCATTAATCCCGAAGACAATGCAAAACGTCGAAAGGTTGTCCTGGAACGAATGCTGGAACAAGGGTATATTTCCCAATCGGAATACGAAGAAGCATTGGCAGACGATGTTTATTCCCGTATTCAACAAACAGAATCACAAACGACAACCACTTCTGTGTACACTTATTTCGAGGACGAAGTAATTGATCAGGCCATCGATGCCTTAGTAAGCGTCAAAGGATATACTGAGACGCAGGCCAGAAACGCTCTTTACAGCGGAGGGTTAGACGTATACACCACCTTGGATCCAGAGGTTCAGACTATCTTAGATGAAGAGTATTCGAATCCTGACAATTTCCCAAGCGGTACTCAGTATGCCCTGGACTTTGCTCTCACTGTATCGAATCCTGACGGCGAGGAAGTAAACTACAGCAAAGAGATGCTGACTCTTTACTTCAAAAACCAAGATCCTGATTTTGATTTACTGTTTGATTCTCCTGAAGAAGGACAATCTTATGTAGACCAGTATAAGGCTTCTATCCTTGCCGACGGCAGCACGGTAATCGCTGAGAGAGTCAGCTTCGCTCCGCAGCCGCAGTCTTCTATGAGTATCATTGACCCAAGCACTGGTTACGTAAAGGCTCTGATCGGGGGCCGTGGTGAGAAAGCTGCCAGCCTGACCTTAAACCGTGCCACAGACACTACCCGTCAGCCTGGTTCTACTTTTAAGATACTATCCACCTACGCTCCAGCGTTGAACGAAAAAGGTATGACACTGGCCACTACTTTTGAGGACGAGCCCTACGAGTATCCTGACGGGACTCCCGTTCGAAACTCAAACAACAGTTACGGCGGAGAGACGACGATTCGAAAAGCAATCCAAAACTCTGTCAATGTAGTTGCTGTAAAATGTCTCGAAGAAGTAACTCCTAGTCTGGGATTGGAATATCTAGACAGCTTTGGGTTCACTACACTGGCTCACGGTGATGCCTCTGATACAGATTCTGATGGCAACGTCTACAGTGACGCTAACCTTCCCTTGGCATTGGGCGGAATCACTTACGGTGTCACGAACGTGGAGCTAAACGCGGCTTATTCAGCAATCGCAAATGGCGGTAAGTATATCAAACCTATTTATTTCACAAAAATTTTGGACAGGGAAGGAAATGTTCTCATAGACAATACCCCGGAAGAGACCGAGGTAATCAAAGAGAGTACCGCCTGGCTCCTAACCAATGCAATGGAAGATGTTGTCAAATACGGAACTGCTACGAACTGTCAGTTGAGCAACATGCCAGTGGCCGGTAAAACTGGTACCACCGACACCTACAACGACCTGTGGTTCGTGGGTTACACACCTTATTACTGCTGTGCTGTATGGTCCGGTTACGATAACAATGAAAAAATTCCGTCTGACTATATGTCGAGGAATTTTCACAAACTTTTGTGGCAAAAGGTCATGTCGAGGTTACACGAAGATCTGGATTACAAAGATTTTGAACAGCCGCCGACCGTCGAAAAAGAGAGCGTTTGTTCTACGACTGGACTGCTTCCCAGATTGGGCTGCCCAACAGTCACAGAATATTTTGATATCACCTCTCTTCCGACCCAGCGTTGTGAAAAACACTATTACACTTACACACCACCAGCTACAGACTACGACGATGATGACACAGATAAGTCCAACACGGATACAGGCACTACCGGCACCCCCACTCCTGACCCTGGCGAAAATCCCGGAGAGGACAATACTGGAGAGGAACCTGGTGAAGATCCTGGTGAAAATCCCGGCGGCGAAGATCCGGGAACGGATCCCGGAGAAGATCCCGGCACTGAAGACCCGGGAGACATCCCTACAGAACCAACTGGTTCTAGCTGAGTTATAATATTGTGAAAACATAAAAAATCGCTTAGACCGTACAGCCTAAGCGATTTTTTTATATGAACTCCTGATAAAATTTATAAAACCATCTTAGCAGCTCCATAAATCCCAGCATCATTTTCTAATTTTGCCAGCACAATCGGTGTATTTTTACAGGAAGAAAATGCATATTTCTTAAAATACTTTTCAACACAATCTGTCAAGATCTTTCCTGCTTTTGATACACCACCGCCCACAACTATTACACTGGGGTCTGTCACGCAAGCAATACAGGCAAGCGCTCCACCAAGATATTCTCCAAAGATTTCCACAACTCTCTGTGCCAGCTGATCTCCCTGCTTATAAGCATCAAAGACGGTTTTCGCAGTGATTTCTTTCTGCCTGAGCATGCTCTCATCCTCACAACTACATAGAATTTTCTTTGCCATTCTGACAATTCCTGTGGCTGACGCCATCTGTTCTAAACACCCTTGATTCCCACAATTGCAGGACTCCGTCTCCTCATGATTCACATTCATATGCCCAATCTCTCCGCCCGCGCCGTGCGTACCTGACAGAATACGGCCGTTCACAATAATTCCGCCGCCAACTCCGGTTCCCAGAGTTACCATAACTACATTGTCCTCTCCTGCTGCCGCACCTTTCCACGCTTCTCCCAATGCAGCTACATTGGCATCATTTCCGGCCATGGCCGGAATCCCTGTCAGCGCCTCTAGCTCTTCAGAGACTTTCTTATATCCCCAGAAAAGATTGACAGCTTGTATCACATCTCCCTGCGAATTCACCGGTCCCGGTACTCCTACACCGATACCGATTACTTCCTCTTTGGAGATCTCTTTTTCCTGTAATTTTTTTTCCACTGTATCCGCAATATCCGGCAATATTTTTTCCCCAGAATTTTCCGTACGGGTCTTGACCTCCCATTTTTCTAACAGCTTTCCATCTGTCTGAAATAAGCCGCATTTGATCGTAGTTCCACCCACGTCTATTCCAAAACAATATCTCTTCATTGTCTTCTGTCTCCTATCGTTTTCTTGAGATACTTTCCTGCACACGGCGATACAGTTCTTCAGCCGCATTATATCCCATTTTCTTCTGACGGTGATTTACCGCCGCTGACTCTACAATAACCGCCAGGTTACGTCCCGGCCGAATAGGAAGTGAATGACAGACAATTTTATTTCCCAAATACTCAATATACTCTTCATGAAGCCCTAGGCGATCATATTCTCTATCTTTGTCCCACTCTTCCAACTTAATCACTAAATCCACAGCCTGTGTATTTTTAACGCTCTCCACACCAAATAAAGTCTTCACATCGATAATTCCAATCCCTCGAAGCTCAATAAAATGACGAGTGATGTCTGGCGCTGAACCAACCAGAGTCACATCACTGACTTTGCGTAGCTCCACTACATCATCACTTACGAGACGATGTCCCCTCTTAATAAGCTCCAGAGCCGCTTCACTTTTACCGATACCACTCTCACCAGTGATCAGCACACCCTCTCCATAGACGTCCACAAGCACACCATGAATAGAAATGCAAGGCGCTAGTTTCACGCCCAGCCACCGAATCAGCTCTGCCATAAAACTGGACGTCGTACGGTCTGTGATAAAAGTCGGCACCTCATATTGCACCGCTAATTTTAGCATATCCTCTGTCGGAGTCGTCATTGTACTAAAGATCACACATGGAATTTTACTGGAGATAAAACGCTCATAGGTAAAATGCCGCTCTTCCTCTGACATCTGCTGTAGGTAAGTATACTCCACATACCCTATAATCTGAACTCTCTCATTGTCAAAGTGTGCCAAATACCCCGCCAGCTGCAAAGCCGGACGATTAATCTCTGATGTTGTAATAATCTTATCAGACATGTCGATATCAGGAGTCGCATTTTTAAGATTCAGCTCCTGCATCATTTTCGTAAGTTCTACGCCTTTCATATGATTTCTCCTTTGACTTAGTCTCATTTTGTATTGAGTGCTTCAAACACAGCGCCATTTCATAGATATGTTAACCAGGCTTTCTTTGTCCCATTCTATCACAAGTCATCCCCTCTATCAAGAAATCTCTCCGACGAGTAGCAAGAGCAACGTGAGTAATCTCCTTTCAACTCCCCTCATCCCCCAGCTTTCCTATAGCATGAAAAAACTCATAGACCTGACGAGCGCTGCGCTCATTCATCGCCTCTGTCTGGATAAGCTCCTCTAAGGAAGCATCCCTGACCGCCTCTAGCGACTTAAACTTTCTCATCAAAGCTTTCCTCCTGGCCGGCCCAATTCCAGGTATCTCATCTAAAACAGAATGAACCTGTTCTTTGCTTCGAAGCGATCTATGAAATTCAATGGCAAAGCGGTGAGCCTCATCCTGAATTCTGGTTATCAGCCGAAAACCTTCACTGGATGTATCAATAGGAATTTCCTGATTCCTGTAATATAAACCTCTGGTTCTGTGATGATCATCTTTTACCATACCACACACTGGAATTTGAAGATTTAAATTTCCCAAAACCTTCAGTGCCACATTGACCTGCCCCCTCCCTCCGTCCATCATAATCAAATCCGGCAGAAGAGCAAAGCTATCATATTCTTTATCACTCTCATGGGTGAAACGTCTGGTCAGTACCTCTTCCATACTGGCATAGTCATTTGGCCCCTGAACCCACTTAATTTTAAATTTTCGATAGTCACTCCGCTTAGGTTTTCCCTTTTCGTAGACCACCATAGAGCCTACTGACTCAAATCCACTGATGTTGGAAATATCATAGGCCTCTATACGCTGCACACCTTTTAATCCAATCCAACTCTCAATCTCTTTTACTGCTCCAATCGTACGGCCTTCTTCCCTTTTGATTCTTTCCTTATCCTTAGACAAAACCATCCATGCATTTTCGGCCGCCAATTCCACGAGTTTCTCTTTTGTCCCTTTTTTGGGTACTCTCAGATAGACTCTCTGCCCCCTTCTCTGAGTCAGCCATTCCTGGATAATGACGCCATCCTCAATTTCATCCTGCAGCATCACTTCTCTGGGAATAAACGGCGTTCCTGCGTAAAACTGTTTCAAAAAACTGGACAAAACCTGAGCCCTGCTGTCGCCCTGCGCCACTTTGAGATAAAAATGATCTCTCCCAATCAATTTGCCTTCTCGGATAAAGAAGACTTGGACTACCGCATCCGTCTCTTCCATAGCCATGGCAATCACATCCTTATCCTCTTCCCCATAACTTGTAATTTTCTGGCGTTCCTTGATTTTCCGTATACTGTTGCACAGATCTCTGTATTCCATTGCATCTTCAAATCTCAGCTCCTCAGAAGCCAACAGCATCTTCTCCTCCAATTCCCGAAAAATATCGTCGGAATCCCCATTTAGAAACTTCAAAGCCCCTTGAATCTGGCTCCGATACTCGTCCTGGCTTACTTTTCCCTGACAAGGGCCATGGCATTGATGAATATGGTAAAACAGACAAGGCCTCTCCTTTCCGATATCTCTGGGAAGATTTCTGTTACAGGTTCGGATATGATAAAGCTTTTGAACCAACTCAATCACATCTTTGACAGCTCCTGCACTTGTATAAGGGCCAAAATATTTCGCCTTGTCTTTTTTCATTCTACGCGCAAATAAAACTCTCGGAAACGCCTCATTTACCGTAACCTTTATAAATGGATAGCTCTTGTCATCCTTCAGCATCGTATTGTATTTGGGGCGATGTTCTTTGATCAAATTACACTCCAGAACCAGAGCCTCCAACTCAGAATCTGTGACAATATACTCAAACCGTGCGATGTGAGTCACCATGGACTCAATTTTCGCCCCCTTATTTCTGCTGGTCTGAAAATATTGTCTCACACGATTTCTCAAACTAACCGCTTTCCCCACATAAATAATCGTGTCTTTTTCATCGTGCATAATGTAGACTCCTGGCCTGGCTGGAAGTTTTTTCAACTCCTCTTGTATATCAAACACTAACTTTCCCTCCCTTCCATCTTGATCAGATAAAGAAAGATGTTCTTCCCCTATCCGCGGCGATAACACAGCCAGCTCACAGCAAATAGTGCTGTGTACCGGGGGGGGTACACGTCTAGCACAGACCATAGCGGAGCAAAGATCTGCTCGCGCGAGTACAGCAGCTTGCTGGGCTTATCGCTTAGAAAAGAGCCGCAGTACAAGTTGATTTCAACTACCCACGGCTCTCTGTGCGCTTAACTCCCCTCTCTGACAAAAAAGGAAGTTTCTCTATTCCTTTGCACCGTCTTCCTCAAAGACATCTTCCGGAAGTACTTTTGACGCATATCCTGATGTCTCCTCCTGATATTCTTCTTTCTCAGACGGCAAATCTTCCTCTGTTTTTAGCAATCTGACTTTCTTCTTTTCCTCTGGAATTTCAATCTGGTCTATCTCATCTGGATTCTTAGGAATCTCCATTCCCATCTGCACCGCTCTGAAAATCTTCATAAATTCTTTTCCAGTGATGGTCTCCTTCTGAATCAGATAATCCGCAATTTTATCCATCGCTACCCGGTTTTCACTCAGCAGCCTCTTTGCCTCCTCATAGGAATCATGAAGCAGCAGCATCACTTCATGATCAACTTCTGTCGCTGTCTGATCTCCGCAATTCAAAACCGTCCTCCCTTGCAGATATTGATCCTGCTGTGTGGCTAATCCCATCAATCCAAACTTCTTAGACATTCCATACTGGGTAATCATAGCCCTGGCCACTTTTGTCGCCTGTTCAATATCATTGGCTGCCCCAGTGGTAACCGTATCAAACACCAGCTCTTCCGCTGCACGGCCGCCCAGATATCCCACCAACATTGCTTCCAACTCTTTTTGAGTATTCAGGTATTTCTCCTCTTCAGGCACCTGCATTACGTAGCCTAGTGCTCCCATTGTCCTTGGCACAATTGTGATCTTTTGAACAGGCTCTGCGTCTTTTTGCAATGCATTCACTAGAGCATGACCTACTTCATGGTAGGAGACAATTCTTCTCTCCTCAATGCTGAGAATCCTGTCCTTTTTCTCCTTGCCCACTAAAACTACTTCCACTGCCTCAAAGAGATCTTTCTGTGAAACGGCATTTCTTCCATTTTTCACCGCGAGGATTGCGGCTTCATTGACCATATTAGCCAAATCCGAACCAACTGCCCCAGAAGTAGCCAGAGCAATCGCATCAAAGTCAACCGTCTCATCCAGAAGTACATCCTTCGCATGCACCTTCAGTATCTCAATTCTGCCTTTCAAGTCTGGACGATCCACAATCACCCTACGGTCAAAACGCCCGGGTCTCAGCAAAGCCGGGTCCAGTACCTCCGGCCGGTTTGTAGCTGCCAGAATCAGTAAACCTTTCGATGTGTCAAATCCGTCCATCTCCGCCAAAAGCTGATTCAGTGTCTGTTCCCGCTCGTCGTTGCCGCCGAATCTGGAATCACGACTCTTACCTATGGCATCAACCTCATCAATAAAGATGATACAAGGAGCATTTTTCTTTGCCTCTTCAAACAAGTCGCGGACACGGGATGCTCCCACACCCACGAACATTTCCACAAAATCGGAACCGGACAGTGAGTAAAACGGCACATGAGCCTCTCCCGCCACAGCTTTCGCGAGCAAAGTCTTTCCAGTTCCCGGAGGTCCCACCAAAAGCGCTCCCTTCGGTAATTTTGCTCCAATCCCCGTATATTTCCCAGGATTGTGCAAGAAATCCACCACTTCCTGAAGGGACTCTTTCGCCTCATCCTGTCCTGCCACATCTTTAAATGTAACGCCGGTCTCCTTCTGGACGTAAGCCTTCGCCTTACTTTTGCCTACACCCATCATCCCTCCACCTTTGTTCATTCTCTTCATCAGAACCATAAACAAACCGAATAATAGCAGTGTGGGAACCACAATACTGATAATCATTGACAGAATACCTGCCGTCGGGTCTGGAGGCTCCTTCTTAAATTTTATTCCTGTTCCTTCCAGTCTCTTGACAAGATCTGAGTCATCCTCCGCCAAGGTGACCTGCATAGTCCGACTGCCATACACCCCACTACCCTTTGACTCCTTTGGTGTAATCGTCAGCGTATCATCCTGTAGAACAACTTTCTCTATCTCTCCCTTATCCACCATGTCGATGAATTCGTCATATGTAGTCTCCTCAGAAGCGCCGCCTCTGAGCATATTCGTAAAGAAACTCAGACATGTCAGCGTGACCAGCAGACAAATCAAAAACGCAAAAATAGGCTGTCTATTTTTCGGGCCATTATTATCGGGATTTTGGTTCCCATTTTTACGATTGTCTGGTTTATTATCCATCTTATTCCTCCTGTTATCTAATCCACAGCCCAATAATCAATTGTTGATTATCTCATAAACTGAAGATTTTATCTCTTCCATTATAATTACCCTTTCAAAATAAATCAACTGTCAGATCTTACATTCATCTGAGTTTTTCTAAAACTTTTCTAAATTTTTTTCCACAAATTTGCTTTTTTGTAGTATACTACCCTCAGTGGACATATGCCAAAAGTTCTTTCCGGTTTACTCAGTCACAACCGGCATTGATCTTCTGGTATATTGTTTTTTCAGCACTTAACTATCCGGTTCTATGCCGGCAAAGATTTCATTACATATAAGGAGAAATGGGTCTATGAAACTAGGGTTTGACAATGAAAAGTACCAAATTATGCAGTCCGAACACATCCGCCAGAGAATCAGCCAATTTGACAACAAATTGTATCTGGAGTTCGGCGGAAAATTGTTTGATGACTACCATGCGTCACGGGTTCTGCCCGGTTTTGCTCCTGACAGCAAACTACGCATGCTTAAACAGCTCTCTGACCAGGCGGAGATCGTCATCGTCATCAGCGCCGGAGACATTGAAAAGAACAAAGTTCGCGGTGATTTGGGAATTACCTATGAGACCGACGTGTTGCGTCTTATAGACGCCTACACCAATGAGGGATTCCGTGTAGGCAGTGTCACCATCACACAGTATACTGGACAAGAAAGCGCGCTTCTATTCAAACACCATCTGGAAAAACTGGGAATCAAAGTTTATATACACTATTCTATCCCCGGTTATCCCAACAATCCTGCACTGATCGTGAGCGATGAGGGCTATGGAAAAAATGAATACATCGAGACAACACGCCCTCTAGTTATCATAACGGCTCCTGGACCCGGAAGTGGAAAAATGGCTACTTGCCTCTCCCAGCTATACCATGAGCACAAACGTGGAATTCGCGCTGGCTATGCCAAATTTGAGACCTTTCCTATCTGGAACATCCCGCTGAAACACCCGGTCAATCTGGCTTATGAAGCCGCCACCGCTGATCTCAACGATGTAAATATGATCGACCCCTTCCATCTGGAAGCTTACAACGTCACCACGGTTAACTATAACCGGGATGTGGAGATCTTCCCCGTACTTCAGACTATCTTCGAAAAAATCTATGGGGAATCTCCCTACAAATCGCCTACAGATATGGGAGTAAATATGGCTGGTAACTGTATTATTGACGATGAGGTCTGCCAAAACGCCGCACGCCAAGAGATTATTCGCCGTTATTACAAAAGTCTGAATGCCCTGGCCCAAGGCACTTGTCCAGAAGAAGAAACCCGGAAAATCGAACTTTTGATGAATCAGGCACATGCCTCCGTGGAAGACCGCGCTGTCGTGAAAGTCAGTCTGGATTTGGAAGAAAAAACAGGGGCTCCTGCCGCTGCTTTAGAACTGCATGATGGAAGAATCGTACACGGAAAAACCTCCGACCTGCTGGGACCTTCCGCTGCTCTGCTGCTAAATGCCCTGAAAGCTCTGGCTGGCATAGATCACGATTCACACCTGATCTCTCCTCAGGCCATTGAACCAATTCAAACTCTGAAAACCCAATATCTGGGCAGCAAAAACCCAAGACTGCACACAGATGAAACTCTAATCGCTCTGTCTATCAGTGCGGCCAGCAACGAGAAAGCCCGCGCAGCCCTAGAACAGCTTCCAAACCTACGGGGCTGTCAGGCACATACCTCTGTAATGCTTTCTTCCGTGGACATTCAGGAATTTATGAAATTGTCCATTGAACTGACCTCGGAGCCCAAATACGAACACAAAAAGATCTACCATTAATTCATAAATTTACTAAGACCGCAGCAGACATAGAAATTCTCTATGGCTGCCGTGGTCTCTTTATATAGTAGAAAACATTCCAGAGGATATTTCGATGAAATTAAGAAAATACCAAGCATCCGACTGCGAAAAAATTGTGGAATTATTCTATCACACCGTTCACACAGTCAATGCAAAAGATTACACAAAAGAACAGTTAAACGTATGGGCAACCGGACAGATTGATTTGGAAATGTGGAATCAGTCGTTTCAGGAACATTTCACCATTGTCGCAGTGGATAATAACCTTATTGTGGGCTTTGGAGATATCGACAAAACAGGTTATCTCGACCGTTTATACATTCATTCCGATTATCAGCGCCAAGGAATTGCCGCTGCCATCTGCGATCAACTGGAACAGGCAGTTCCAGGAACTATCGTCACCCATGCCTCTATCACAGCTAGGCCTTTCTTTGAAAAAAGAGGTTATATAATTGTGAAAAAACAAGAAGTGGAGCGCCAGGGAATTTTTCTTACAAACTATGTTATGGAAAAATCAAAATAAACATGGTATCCAATAAACAGCAAGCCCTCTTCAGCTCCTCATCCCCTCAATCTAAGAAGGCAGCCTCATTTTGCGCGTCAGTACAATATCACTGCGTATTGAAATATTCCAACGTCCACATCCACAACGGAGTGTTTAGTAATAGCCAAGAGCTTCCACGCATTAGTATGACGGAGTCTCGCCTATTATAGAAACAAAGTAGGCGAATCCATTTCCCCCCCCCTTCCCTTCAATCTTTGAGGAGGCGCGTCCCGCTTTGCGTGCCGTCGCAACATCGCCTTGCGGTGAAATTCCTCATCGCGGCGTACGCATCCTTAGCGGAGCGTTCATGTTATAGGTAAGGGCTTTCACGCATTAGCGTGACAAGGTCTTTCCTATGACAGAACAAAAATATAACAAATTATTTTCATCTTAGTGAAGGAGATTGTTAATGGAAACAGAAGAAATGATCGCTGAATTAGTAATAGGAATCTTTTTAATTTTCCTATCCTATCAGGTGGGAATGAAAGGAAATATCGCATTGCTGCACAGTTATCACTACACAAATTTAGACCCAAAAGACCATAAAAAATTCACACAAAAAATAGGGTTAAGTAATCTGCTTGTGAGTATTGGTGTCATCATGATTCCTGTCATCAATCTCATCTCTAAATCAGAATTGGGATATTATGTGGGAGTTGTCATGATTTTTCTCGGCATTTTTTTTATAATCTTTTTCATTGTAACATATAATGGGAAATTAATCAGTTTTAAGAAGAAATAGCAGAGACATTGCGTAGATTTAGTATATATTCTGTTTCTCCGTAAACAACTCAGAGATTGGAAAACGTTACCAAGTATTTAAAGTTTAAAAGTACTTTCTATATTGTATTATATATCGTATATTTTCTCATTTTCATCTAAGACTTTTGCAATAATGAATCTATTTTTATAAATTCAATTGTAATTTCATTTTATCCATGGTAAATTGAATGAGGAAATATTTCAATGCGTACTAAAAAAAATAATATAAAGGAGAAGATAATTATGAGAGTGATCAAAACCAAAGACTACGCCGACATGAGCCGTAAAGCAGCAAATATTATCTCTGCACAGGTTATCTTGAAACCGGATTGCGTATTGGGGCTTGCAACCGGTTCCACACCAATCGGCACTTACGACCAGTTAGTTGACCGCTATGAGAATGGCGATCTAGATTTTTCCAGAGTAAACTCTGTAAATCTGGACGAATACCGCGGTTTAGATAAAGACAATGACCAGAGTTACCGCTATTTCATGAATAAGCACCTGTTCAGCCGGGTCAATATCGACGTGGCTCATACTTATGTGCCGGACGGCAGCGAGCCTGATAGCTCTAAGGCCTGTGCAGATTATGAGGCGATTATCGAAAATTTCGGCGGAATTGATCTTCAGCTTCTCGGCCTCGGCCATAATGGGCACATTGGATTCAATGAGCCAACCGATCATTTTCCCAAGAATACTCACTGTGTAGATCTGGCTGAGAGTACCATCAATGCCAATAAACGTTTCTTTGAAAAAGAAGAAGATGTGCCGAGACAGGCATACACCATGGGAATCGGAACCATCATGAGAGCAAAATCTATTCTTGTAGTCGTGAGCGGTGCAGACAAAGCTGAAATTTTAAACAAAGTAATCAACGGTCCCATCACGCCAGAGGTACCGGCTTCCATTCTTCAGCTTCATCCAAATGCAACGATTGTAGCAGATGAGGCTGCTCTGTCAAAAACTTCTCTGTAAATTGCGGAATATTTCTGTTATAGGAAAGAACCTTCACACATTAGCGTGATAAGTTTTTCCTCATAATGGAATGAAGCGGGTGGGTTTGAAAACTGCTTGCTGGTTTTTTTGTGAAAACCCTCGTGCCACCTGTCGGCGGCACCTCCAAAAAGTATAAGCTGGATATAGGCTCTTGACCTATATCCAGCTTTTTGCGTCCTGTATTCCGGCACTACATATATTCGTCTATACTTCTCATTTTCCCTCTCTGCGCAGATAATTCCAAAATGACTGGCAGCCTTCCCGTATATCCTCGTATGTAGTATCAAAATCTCCTGTGTACCAGGGATCTGCGATATCTCTTGGATGCTCAGAAAAATCTAAGAACTTAAAGACTTTCCCTTCCGGGTCTTTCCTGATAATTCTCATGATATTACTGATATTCCACTGATCCATTCCAATCAGATAATCATAATACTCATAGTCCTGTTTTCTCATCTGTCGGGCATGCTTCCCCGCACAGGAAATCCCCAGCTCCTCTAAAATCCGGCGTGTTCCCCTGTGAACCGGATTGCCGATCTCTTCTGTACTGGTGGCAGCCGACGCAATCTCAAACTCCGCCTCGGCTCCTTGTTTTTTTACATAATCTCTGAATAAAAATTCCGCCATGGGGGAACGGCAGATGTTGCCGTGGCAGATAAACAATATTTTTACCATCTTCTCATATCTCCTTAAATTTTTATTTTTCCTTATGTTTACGGCATCTCTGCGACTTACAGTTTTTCCCGTTCTTCACATATCTTTTTAAAACTTATTTATCAACACGGACCTTTATTTTAAATTTAAATCTCCCCATTGTTTAATAACTTCCAGTACAGACATAAAACTTTCACCTAATGGGGTGAGCGTGTATTCTACATGGGGAGGAACTTCTTTAAAATCATATCGGTTAATAAATCCGTCGGTTTCTAATTCACGGAGTTGTTTCGTCAATGACGATTCCGTTATGTCGCCCACATGACGGCGAAGTTCACCAAATCTATGAATGTCTTGCATTCCGATGTAATAGAGGATTTCTATTTTCCATTTTCCCCCTAATATCTTTTGAACAGTTGAGATCGTAACACATCTTTGTATGGATTGTTCTGTTTTCTTCATGCTCGCTTCACTCCTTTTCTGTATTATACGCAACAAGTAACCCAAAATCAATGTATAGTTTTTCTGATAGGTACTATAAAAAAGTACCGTACTTGTAAAAATATCGTACATAAATATAATGGGAGTTAGAAATTGAGAAAGGAGCGATAGAAATGCACTATGCAGGAACGGTCTGGCGACCACCTTATGAATCATCGTCACTACTTATAGAAATAACTGCTGGATGTACTCATCACAAATGCAAGTTTTGTACACTTTATGACGATCTTCCATTCAAATTCAGAATGTCGCCTTTAGAAGATGTTGAGGAAGATTTAAAAGAAGCACAGGGGCATTACAAATTATGGAGTTTTAGAAAAGTATCAAGAACCTTTTTAGTCGGTGCAAATCCTTTTGTGCTGAAATCTAGTCGTTTGTTGGAAATAGCTTCTCTTATACAGAAGTATTTTCCCAGTAATCAGTCTATCGGCTGTTTTGCGAGGATAACGGATATTACCATAAAAAAAGATGAAGAATTATCCACACTTCGTAAAGCTGGGTATGACGGTATAACAATTGGGATAGAAACAGGCGATAATGACGCACTGGCATTTATGAATAAAGGGTATCAGGCGGAAGATATTCTTACACAATGTAAAAGATTAGACAATGCTGGTATTCATTATAACTTTTTCTATCTTACAGGTATTTCAGGTCTGGGAAAAGGAGAAAAAGGGGCAAGAAATACAACGAATGTCTGTAATCAGCTTAATCCGCAGATTATCGGAGCAAGTATGCTTACTATTTTTCCTAATTCCGAACTGTATAAGGAAATAGAAGCAGGTCATTGGCAGGAAGAAACAGAAATTGAAAAATACAGAGAATTGAGGACACTTGCAGACAATTTGAATATTCCTGTATGGTTCGCCGTCGGCGGTGCTTCCAATGCTATTCCGATACAGGGAACTTTCCCGAAAGACAAGAAAAAAATTGTATCTGTTCTGGACAAAATTATCAAGAGTGTAGATGAAAAAGAATTACGAGATTACAGAACAAATCTGCGTCATTTATAGGAGGATTCTATGCACTTTACAGGCAGAACATGGCGACCGCCTTATGAGGCAAGTTCATTTATCATACAGGCGACAACAGGCTGTACGCATAATAAGTGCAGTTTTTGCAGTCTATACAAAGAGGAATGTTTCCGTATGTCGCCCATGGAAGAATGGCGAGAGGATTTAGCGGAACTCTCTTCCTATCAGCCCTATGCAAGACGAATTTTTTGGACAGGGGCAAATCCATTTGTTATGAGCTATGAAAAATTAAGGGAGCGTGCTTTAGCAGTATATGATTATCTTCCAGAGTGCCAGACTATGGCTATGTTTGCGAGCATCAGGGATATAAAACCAAAAAAAGTCTGGCAACTAAGAAGATTACGAGGGCTAGGTATCAATGGACTAAGTATCGGCACGGAAACAGGCGACAATTACACATTACGACTTGCCAACAAAGGCTATACGGCAAAAGATATTATAGACCAGTGCCGAAAGCTTGATGAAGCTGGGATTGAATATTACGTCGTTTACATGACAGGACTTGCAGGAAAAGGAAATGGGTATCGAAATGCGGTAAACAGTGCCAAAGTTTTCAGTAAGGTTAATCCGCGTTTTATTTCCGTGGACTCTTTGACCTTGTTTGAAGATACGGAACTATATACGTTGGCTAAACAAGGACAATTTATTCCTGCTACGGAAAGAGAACGTATAGAAGAATTGCAGACATTCATCAGACATTTACAAGTTAAAGTCCATTTATTTGCGAACAGCGCGTCAAACTTTTATCCTACTGCCGCTTATCTTCCCAAAGAAAAAAATTTTATCCTCAGTGAATTACAGAACATCCTTGATACGGTAAGTGAGGAAGAAATGCAAAAATACAGATATAGCTTAAAGTCTTTAGGCTAAATCGAATTTTAAGATACATTTTCAAGCTCGTACAAATCATGTGTTTTGTGCGGGCTTTTGCTTTATGTGTAAGGTATAAACACTATTTTTCAAAGTGTTTATATAGACCAGCTTTCGGCGGAGGTGAAAATATGAGGTGTCTTCTTTCGAGGAAACGATTACTTGTCATTTTGACGCTTTAATAAAAATCGTCATCAAATGAACTTTAAAAGACCACAAAAGAATTATAACAAGGCGCTCTAAACGTGAACTACCGTTTTGTGTTTTTAATGAACTGCTAAATATTTGCGGTATGAATGACACATATCCAAGCGACGTTATACGGCTCTGTGTTTGCAGCATAACGATACCTGTATCAGATAATGAACTGGCAAGACAGTACAACAACTTACAACAAAACAGTGTAAAGCTGTCCTGCTGTATTACTTTGTGGGTACGAATGACAATAAAATAGTGGAACTTTTTTCCGCTACTGGTTCTACTATCTGCTTTCGCAGGCACAAAGATTTAAAGCGATTAAAACACATACTGAAAGAAAAGACGTGTAAAGCGAATGAGTAAGAAGTATCCACGCCCCTCTTATGAGCTCATTTGTCAGGCTGTCAACGGTAATGAAATGGCGATCAAAGAAGTTCTTGACTTCTATGACAGTTACATTTCTAAGCTATCACAGCGACCAATCGTCTGTGAAAGTGGCAAGGTCAGCATGATTGTTGATGTGAAACTGAAAGGCAAAATCCAGTCGGCTGTTATGCGGGCAATATTCAAGTTTGATTTTTCAAGAGCAAAATAACCATGTGAAAAGGGAGCGACGCGTTTTTGTGTTAGCTCCCTTGTGTATTTTTCGCCATGTCGAGACATTTTCAAAATTTGTAAACCTGTTGTAAAATATAACTCTGTTTCCCCAAAAACCGCATAAAATAAGGAAAATCAAGAAGTTAAGAAACTCCTGCCGTGGCAGATGAAATGTACTCTAAACAAATAAAAACCCCTTTCGTAAGGTAACAAATTGCCATGTTCTGCCACAGTTTGTGCTCTCTTTCGATCATACTCATATTGCTAAATCAATCACAAAGCGAGTAAAATGCGACAAAGTGGAGCAAATTGAGGACATCAATCTCAGTAAATCTTTTGTCCCAGCAAACAAGAAATGCCGTATAAATACAAGCTTTCATTATCTCCCTTTGTCATGATGATTACTTTATCACATACTTAGCCCCCTTCTCCCGCCTTCAATTTTCACAACGCCTTTTTTAACCCTCCCTTTTAGCAACTGTGTTGTCTTTGACTTACCAAACGGAGCAATTCCACTGATTGATTTCAGCATTGCCTTACTTAAAATCTTATATATTTCTTTCGTCTTCCATTAGATTCAAGTTTTTCTCAAAAACTAGGGGGGGTACAATCTTGATTGTATTTTCCGATACTTCAAAATACGATTGCATCAGACCTTCTTCATAGAGTTGTTTTATCTTTGTAATTCCTGTACCGAATATTTCGACACCCCCTAGCCTGTAACATACATTTGCAAGATTTCTAATTCTTAGGACTGAAAGTTTCCCCAATAAATATTCATCTTCTGTTATCCCAGAAGGCAGTCCTCCTGGAGAAATAATTTCTATTCTGTCATGAAACATTAAGACTTTTATTTGTGACTCCACATCCCATACTCTATGAATCAGAGCGTTTGCGATTAAAGAAAACAGCAACTTGAATTGTTTAATCTGTTTTCAAGGGTATGCAAAATTCGCACAAATGCTTTGCAACTTTGTCGGCAGAATACCGCTCAATCATTGGTTTTGCTTTGTCTACCGTTAAATCCCCAACTAATTGTTCTATATTACTCCAAAAAGCAGCAACGTCTTGTTCTGTATGTGGAAGTTCAAATACAGCATACATACCGTCAGGAATTTTCCGAATATCTAATGCTGTATTGGGTTCCCCACTGACTATAAGACCAACATCATACCGCAATTTATCTCGATCGGTATCCGCAGGATTGTCTAAGGCTATTCCCAAAATAATACTGTTAGAATTTAAAAGATTTTCCTTTCTTAAATGTTCCTTGAAATTCTCCATAAGAATTTTATTCTTAAATCCATAGTCGCCTGTTCTCCGCATATATGCGATCGTAACGTCCTTAAATTCTTCAATTTTCAAATGCGCTCCCTCCATATTCAGAATTACTGACTCAATCGTAAGGGCAATTAAAATGATTTTCAACAACTTTTTTAAAATAGGCGCAGCTTTCTCAACCTAACATGTAAAAAAATGAGCCAATAACCACAAGAATCTTCTCTTATGCATTATCGGCTCTGCATCTGGTTCTTTTATAATAAACTTTTCTCACACTGTTATAAAACAATCTCCATGCCGTCATAGGCAAAAGAAACATTTTCTAAGGTTTCTTCCACTTTTTGATAGTCGGCATATGATTTGCCCCAATATTCATCAATGTGCGTAACAATAATTTGTTTTATTCTATATTTATGTTTGATTTCCATTATTTCATCTACAGTAAACATATCATCTTTGAATGGAGCATTTTTAAGAAGATTTCCACCTTTCAATATTCCATCATCAGAAACAAGGCCAACAATTAAAACATCTGCGTCAAAGTATAATTCATTATGCACAAATGGCTTTACATCACAGCAAGCATATATAGCCTTTTTATTTCTATCTGATATGACGTAAAAGGTCATATTTCCACGGTGAGTTTTATTATTGACTAAGTGAATTTCGATATTTCCAATTTTGATATAATCCGTTTTAGTGATGGAAATACAATGAAGAATATTCTGGTAATAATATAATCCGTCTCCGTTCCATGCGTTAATATCATCTACAACCTCAGGCAACGCTATAAACTGTATAGAAGTCCCTCTATCGGCTATGCAGTCATAGCCTAAAGGCTCTACAATACGCATCCCCCTTGTATGGTCTGGGTCTTTATGTGATATAGAAAGATATTTTATCTCGGAAATACCTTGTCTATCGCACGCAACACCAATATCTTCCGGTGTGTCAATGAGCATTTGTATATCTTCAATATAAATGCTTGGCCCCAACCGCTCATACTTTCCTCTTTTTGTGCGTGCTTCCTCACAAATTGGACATTTACAAAAAGGGTTGGGGATCTGAAACATTCCTCCGCTTCCAACTATCTTTAATCTCATATCGGTAAACACCTCCAAATACTTATCTTGTACCTAGAACAAAGCGGACGGGCCCACTTCAGCTCCCCTTCCCCTCAATCTTTGAGGGCGCAATCTCACTTTGCGCGCCGCCGCAACACCGCTTTGCGGTGATATTCCTCATTGCTGCGTGCGCATCCTTCGCAAAGCGTTTGTTATAAGAAAGAGTTTTCAGGTCTTTCCTATATCATAAAAAAGAACGAATCATAGCTACATTTTAATGTTGCATTATCGGCTCTGCGTCTTAGCGTCTGGCTCTTTGATAACTGATATATTCAATTTACAAACATTGATTTGTGTCTCCTGCCTGCATTTTGGACAGTATAAAGGAAAATTCCTAAGTATTGTATCAGCCGGATCTTCAAACGCTTCTTATTTCTGCATATAAGACACCATATCCATTCGCCGCCCATTTCAGCAGCCTCTCTACATTTATAATTCAAGCACACATTCAAATGCCAGTGCGAAATATTTTTCTGCGCTTGATAATCCGTATTCAACTAAATCTCGCGGTTCCCATTGAGAAGTATCCAAATTATCGGCCCCAAATAAAAACTGTGCAAAGGGCAGTTTACGGAATTGAGTTACGGCTAAAGCAGCAGCACACTCCATTTCAACCGCAACACAGCCCGCAGCTTTTCGCTCACTGATTAGGGATTTTGTCTCCCTATAAATAGCGTCAGTCGTCCATGTTTTTCCTTTTACATAAGGATAACCACATTTTTTTAAACACTTAATCAATGTATCCACCGATTTTCTGTCAGCTAAAATTTCATCAGCGGCTTCTATATAATGGTAGCTTGTTCCTTCATCGCGGATGGCTGCTGTTGGGACTATGATTTTTCCATTAGCTGCTTCTTCATTTAATACTCCACAACTCCCAAATAAAACTAACTTCTTTGTCCCTAACGCAATGACTTCTTCTATCCCCGCAGCACACGCAGGCGCACCGACCCTGGATAAGAAAAAAGCAATCCGGGTATTCTTATACAATATTTCATAAATAGGGATATTCCCATTTGCAGAATAGAGCCACCCTATCACTTTTACATTTTTTATAGAGGCAAACTTGTTTATAATATTCTCAGAAAATGTAGATACGCATAGCTCCGGAAAATTCGGATCTTGTCTTGTCGTATCTTCTGGGTTGATAAATGCCGCTTCTTCATGTGAGAACTTTCTAAAAACAGTCACCATAATCACCCTCCTAAAAGTGCTTTTTTCACATGGCTGATTAACCGTTCCGGTATCTGTTCATCAATTGGCAGTATCGTTGCAAACATCCGCACCCCTTGATAAGAAAAAATAATTAAGTCAATCATTTCTTCACTGTCAACCTTTTTAAATTCTCCTCGTTCCACTCCGTAAGATATGAAATTTTTCCACATCTCTTTGGAATAGAGATATTGTTTAAAAAGCATATTATCATTGTTATCCGATTGATTTTCACTATAAAATTCTAATATTGCTATACTTAAAGAGCCGGAACTATCCAACATTTCTTTTTTGTACCGTTCTAGAATTTCATCAAGAATTATAGGTGCCGGAACTTTATTTTTCATTTTTTCAGAAAGTTCATTGTCTTGTCTGCTCATAAGAGTATCTACAATTTCAGAAAAAATTTGATGTGTACTTTCGTAGTGTCTGTAAAGCCCGCCTCTGCTTAATCCGGTTTCCATGCAAATGTCTTTCATTGTAACATTTTTAAATCCCTTTTCTGCAAATAAAGACAATGCCTTTTCTAAAATAAACCTTTTGGTTTCGTCTCCTTTTTTTCCCACAGTAATCGCTCCATTTTGCGACATTCATGTCGCTAAAATAATTATAAGACACGCGTGTCGCTTTGTCAATTCTAAATTTCCATGCTTTCCTTATATCCATAGACCTGTTTCCTTTAGATAAGCCTGCCGAAAACATTTTTCTTTCATCTGCTCTGACAGAATAGAACTTCTTTCCTGTTCAAAATAAAAAGGAAAAGTTTCTCAGCAGGCAATATATCTTTGGGAAATGCCCTAGCCATTAAAATTTTTTCTGTCTTCCTATTTCGGAATAATAACAACGCTATCAGAATGATATTTTTTATCTATCGGAACAAAGCGGGTAAATCCACTTCAGCTCTCCTATCCCCTCGATTTTGAGGAAGGCGGTATCCCACTTCTTCTATTGCACCGATTTTCTCATTTTTGTTCTGTCTTCCCCAAACCTACGCATTTCTTCAGCTAGGCCTCTTTTATTTTGTACTTTCGATATCCCATAATTGTGCAAACAACTCCCGCAAAAACACTTATAAATAAGACAAGTTGCCAAAAAGCAACCATATCATTTACTGTTTCCCGCATAACCAAAAATAACGGCGTAGCATATATAATGATTGAAATGATTCCGGTTAAGAACATCCTAAGCAATATAGGTATCCCCCAGCATACTGCCGATATAATCACTGCTATAAAAGAACTGCTGCATCCAGCAGAAACACATAATGTAACCGCACACAACAATAATAGCCCCTGCAAATTCAAAAGCAGCAGCTTAAGCAAATATTCCAAAAATTCCTGTTGATATACCACTCTGAGCATTTTGTCCCCTAACACTACCCCAGCCAGATTTTCATATCCATTTAAGCCATAAACAATACCGCATAGTATAAAATCAAACAACACAATACCCAAGAAAACAAAAACTGTCAAAGAAAACGCTGCAAAAATTTTTGCTGTAATGTCTTTTCTTTTTCCTTCCTCTGTTGTAAAAATAATTGGCAGCATCTTTATCTGTTCTTCTTCCGCAAACACTGTCGAAATACTGAAAATAATTAAAACACTTCCTAAAATAAGACCAAATTGCAGCATTTCTACAAACACCTGCCATCCCTTTGTATATGCTAAAACAGGGATAATTCCTTCACTTTGGCACACTTGATACATTTCTGATTTTTCCAAAGTATACGTCTGTGTAGGTATTGTTCCAGTTTCCCAGCAGCCATTTGTAAAATAGCGAACAACAAAATCATTTAAATAATTTCCATCTCTCCAGCCTGGCATATTCTCCGTCAATTTCGTTGGAATGCCGTATTTATCAACAATTTCGCTGATTTTTTCATTCGTAATAATCCCTTCAAACTCACTTGTAATCTCCTTGTTTATCTGAACAGCTTCATATCCCACATAAGATTTATCCCCTACTACTGCTATTTCTCCACCAACTTCCGCAAACCAGAAATATAACAGCATCAGCCCTATTGCAGCCAAAATGCCCATTAAAAACACTTTTTTATGACATCGTTTGTAAACTTCCATCTTATACAATCGCATTTTTTCTTTCTCCTGCCCTTTGTGTACATTCAAAACTCGCCCGCGAGTCTTAGCGCGAGATTCGAGTCGGCATTCACCGACATCATTCATCTTCGAATCCCTGCGTATCCTCGCGGAGCGTTTATCAGATAGGGGATTGACGCCCACCACGAATACTAATTTCTTACTCACCACCTATAGAGGCGGGAGTCTTCCCCATCTGATAAAGGTATGCATCCTCCAAAGTCGCCTCTGCATATTTCGCTTCGTTCATCGGCTGAAATTCCGATATAATACGCAATTCCACATTTTCTCCACTGTTTCTTAAATTACTCACAATATACTTTTCATTTATTTTCTGTACTTCTCGTTCTGGAACAACACACTGCCAAACATGACCTTTCACATCATTCATGATCTCACTTTCAGTTCCCTGTCCGATTAAACCGCCACTTTTCAGAATCAAGATACGATCTGCAATATATTCCACATCTGACACAATGTGTGTGGAAAGCAATACGATTCTATTTTTTCCCAATGAACTGATTATATTGCGAAACCGTACCCTTTCTTTTGGGTCAAGCCCCGCAGTTGGTTCATCCAAAATCAAAATCTCCGGCTCATTTAAGAGTGCTTGCGCAATACCGATTCTGCGAAGCATCCCTCCGGAATATGTTTTCAGCTTTCTATTTTTCATATCTTTCAAATCGACCAGTTCCAATAATTCTTCTATTCGGCCTTGGGCATAATCTGCTGGAAGCGCTTTCAGAGCTGCCATATAATTCAAAAAGCGATTTGCAGTAAATTCTCCATAATACCCAAAGTCCTGTGGAAGATATCCCAATAACCTGCGATAATCCGCCCCCATTTCCGCTATACGGATATTGTCACAGGTTATCGTTCCGTTTGTAGGCTGTAAAATGCCACAAATCAATCTCATCAGCGTTGTCTTTCCTGCGCCATTCTCTCCCAGCAAACCATAAACTCCATTTGTAAAAGTAAATGTAAACTGCCTGACCGCCTCTTTTTCCTTATATTTCTTCTGTACATCCATTAGCTTCAACTCATGCATAATACTTCTCCTTTTTCCATTTGAATGAATAGCTTTTTTATCAGCAATGCAAGCAAGCATCCAAGCACAAAACAGGCCATTGCCCATACTCCAAGCGTAGTCACATAAAAGGCTGCTGGAACAGCAGAAAATACAGTATACCCTAAAGCCAAAAAGACACCACTGCTCAAAAGATAAAAGGGATTCTCCCGTCCAACTTTCGTAGATAAAATTCCCATCGCCACAATATTTGACAGAAGAAATGCTGTCAATACATATAGCCCTAGCTGTATAATTCCAATGTCCCAACAATTTCCCACATAGAAAATAATCAGCAAGAATACTATAAGGTTCACACTCCCCATAATTACCATATACGCTGCAACACATTGCTTTGTATCAAAATAGCAGCTTGCTCCTAATTCTGCCATTCTTCCAAAAAATAATTTATCTATTATGAGAACAGTAAGAAACGCCAAAGCAGAGACTCCTATCATGCAGGATATTATGATCGTACTTCTATCTATTCTAGTCTGCTGTAATAAGAATAATACACCTACTATCAAACAAACAACTACCGCATATATGGAGAGAAATAATTTGTCCACATGCAGAAACTGGCTAAACAAAATCTCTCTCTGATTTATTATCGGTGTTCTCTGCTTTTCCATTTCTTCGGCCATAAGCAAAAGCACTTTTTGCTTTTTCGCTTCCTTTATTCTTATTTGCCTATCTGCCTGTAAGAAAAGCTCTTTCATTTCAGAATTTTTCATGTTCCTCCTCCATCATTTTCTTTAAATGCTGCACTCCTAAACGGAATCTTGATTTTACAGTTGAAACACTGCACCCAGCTATCTTTGCTATATCTTTGAATTTCAATTCTTCATAGATTCGTAAAATGACAACTTCCCTATTTTCCAATGAAAGCTCGTTCAATAGCCTTTGCAAATAAATTGATGTTTCTAAATCCTGTATTTTATCTTTCTGCTCTGGAATTTTTTCAATCCATTCACATTTGCAGGACTGGTTAGATTCCTTTTGTTTCCGAAAAAAGCTGAAGCATAGATTTCTTGCAATTGTTAATAAATATCCCTTTAAATTGTTCCGGCGGTAGGAGGAACCATACTTAATAAATTTTAAAAATGTCTCCTGAGTAATGTCATAAGCCTCCTCTTCTTCTCGAACCATATACAAACAGAATCGAAATATATCCTCATAATATCGCTCTATAATATCCCCCAAAGCCTCTTGATTACCATTGTGAACTTTTTGCACAAGTTCTTTATCTGTCATTGCATTTCTCCCATCGTAAAGCATCTTACATCTTATATAACTATGATAACTCCCAAAAAGTTCACAGTCTAAAAATATTTCATCTGCAAATGATTTCGGAACAAAGTGGGCAAGCCCACTTCAACTCCCCCATCCCTTCAATCTTTGAGGGGCGCAGTCCCACTTTGCGCGCCGCCGCATCACCGCCTTGCGGTGAAATTCCTCGTTGCAGCGTGTGCATTCCTGCCCAGAGGGCTTTTTATTGCATAGGGAACGAGGTTTCCTATGTAATAAAAAAGCAGGAAACCATTTCTGATTTCCTGCCAGACAGCCGCTAGAGAACAAATCCCATTCAGACATACACTCTTGCAGCTATTCTCACATTTTCTTTTCCAAGATACGGTACGCGATAAAACCGACCAGCCATTGAAAGACGAACAGCAAAAAGATCATCACGATTATCCATGCTTCCGCCCTAAACAGCGACATCATAAATGCCAGGAGCAGCAGTAAAAATGTCATAATCTGATAAGTAATATGGCCTGCCTTCATTCGCAAATATTGTTTTCTCTCGTCAATCCTATTGATGTGAGTTTCTTGTTTTTTTGCTTCATACGCATCCTGCCGCTTCGGGTTTTTCCAGTAAATTATGCGAATGATCTGAGCGGCAGCCCCCGCTGTAAGGCCAATCCCCATAGAAAAAATCATTGTCGAGTAATAGTCGTTTTTTACAAAAAAACTTATGCCCAACAATATAATGCCAATCATAAATTCAACAATTAACGGCTTCATATTTTCCATTTTGATTCCTCCCCGTCACATCTCCCTATCAAACTTAAGGCGATAATAAATTTCAAAACCATGAACAAAGAGGTATGCAAAGACAAGCAGAAGTACGGCAATCATGTCTACTCCCATAAGAGCAAAGGATACCATTAAAGCGCCAAAGACGAAAGTCATCATATCAAATGCCTTTCCCTTGGCATTGTTCGCGATCGCCAGGTTGCGCTCATCATTTTTTTCAATATCCAGCTTTTTCTTTAATTCTGGATCGCCATAGATTGCCCGTTCAGAAATCATATTGCCCATGCCATGCCCAAACAAGCCGCACCCAATGCCAATGCAGACATAGGGCAGCGCTCTCATCATCCCCTGCGGATCTCCGCTTGTTTTTATTAAGTATAAACCTACTGCCACCAAGACCAAACCAAAAACGACCGTTGTGTATTTTGTTGTCCTAGACTTCATCACTCTTCCTCCTCATAAATAAAGATTTCTTCAATCGTCATATGAAAATATCGGGCGATTTTGAATGCTAACTGAATCGACGGATTATAGCGCCCATTTTCCAAAGAACCGATCGTCTGCCTTGATACTTCCAAGGCATTTGCCAACTCTTCCTGTTTGATTCCCTTTTGCTTACGCAGCTCTTCCAGCCGGTTTTTCATAGAAGCCTCCCTTCTTATGGAAAGTTTGCTTTCCATATTTTCATTATAGCACAGCCGCGCAACATGTCAAGTATACTTTCCATTTTTTATGACAGAGTCTAAAATTGGACGAGCAGAGCAAGAAATATTTCTTGAACGAGAGTTCCGAAAGGTGGAAAATTCGATAACCGGAAGTTCGCCGGACCTAAAAAACAGGAGACCATTACTGATCCCCTGTTCAATAGTACCTCCGTTGGGCACTGGTATTCCCCGCAATTTTAGATTATTTGTTTTCATAAAAGGCTTCTATTGCCTTCGCAAAAAATTCGGAAGCTCCTTCACCATATTTTTCATCTATTATGGGCTTTATTTTTTCGTTGCGATAGTATTGTGCCTGTGCCAGCATAAGCCCTTTCTCGCTTTTTATCTGCGATAACTGTTTCATCACAAATCCATATTCTCCGACCACCTCCTTAACCTCAAAGGAAGCTGTGTCACATTCCTTCTTTGCGCTTAGTTTTTGCAGAACCACCTCCACTCGTTTGTTATAACTTTCTGCCACTTCCTTGCTGACAGGATTGTTTGCAGCTGACAAGAAATTTTCTTTTCCGCCATACCACTCAACAACCTTTGCATAACCTTTCTGCATTTCTTCTGATGAAAGTGCCTCCATATAATGCTTTTTCCATTCTTCAATACTTCCGAACTCTTTCACTGCAAGATTTCTCATATTAGCCGGCATATGTTCAAACATGGTTTGAAACATCTCTTCCGTTTCTGTTTTACTGAAAACCGCAAAATCCATTTTATTCTCTCCTTTCAGAATGTCATCAATGCTGGAAATCAGACGTTCCATACGTTCTTTTTTTGCAATCAGCATGTTTCGCTGCATCTGCAAAATCTGATTTCTTTTCAGAACCGGGTTGTCCATGACAGCTTTGATCTCTTTCAGAGGAATATCAAATTCACGGAAAAATAAAATCTGCTGCAAGGTTTCCAGAGCCTTATCGTCATAAAGCCGGTATCCTGCTCCGCTTTTTTCCGTCGGCTTCAATATTCCGATCTCATCATAATAGTGGAGCGTGCGTACGCTGATACCTGTTAAATCTGATATTTCCTTTACTGTCCTCATAACTGCTGACCTCCCTTTCCTGATATACTCACTCTAATCTATGACGCCCCGTGAGAGTCAATAGGGAAATTTAAATTAGCCCCTTGAAATTTCACCACCTTCCGAGAGGTGTTATCGGGTGTTATTAAACCCCCGAAAACCCTTGAAAATACGCCAATTTATCCATGCAAAGGTGTTATGGGC